>JAESFL010000211.1_pt1 | contig 44856 bp, 42 predicted proteins | sample 9269401 | NCBI WGS metagenome assembly JAESFL01 (sample SAMN14506025, study PRJNA617098) | algae metagenome | isolation source: Gloeocapsa sp. UFS-A4-WI-NPMV-4B04 and co-occurring heterotrophs from desert... | place: USA: Utah | collected 2006-10-01 | reverse complement strand
TCTGTTGCATTATCTCTCCTTCAGGCAAAGGAGAGCCGTTCGCCGAACCGACGTTCTTGACCACTGATTCGCGAAGCGGTAGGGTTTGGTTGTGTAGACCTATCGAGCCAGTTTCTGTTGGTATTGGTTTTCGGGCTCGTCCCTAACGCTGATGCCGGTCGGAAACTGGCTCATTTACTTCGCCATCTGAATCTCCTGACATTGTGGGCGCAATTTCCCGTTCGCGGACCAACATGATTCGCGGCGTCGCGCTCTCATCGTGAGGTCTGGCGGCCCGGCTGTCCGGGCCCTTGCTCAAGACTTCTTAGTCGGTGCACCTCCGGGTTTGGATTGCAGGGGTCCTGCGGAGCGCCACGTGGCATGGAGCCGTGGCACTTCTCCAGCAAGAAACTCGGCGAAGGCCGCTTCCGTTAGGACGAGGCGCGCGGCCTTGCCAGCGCGCTCCATCCGCCCGATCGCTTTGCCTTCAGGATCAACGAGGACGCGCCCTGTGCCAGCGGCGCGGGGTTTTGCCCGAGGCGCTTGCGCGGCACGCAGAACCATCTCGAAGCGCTCATCACTGGCGGCGGCTTGGAACAGCTCGGAGGCGAGAAGCTCACGAACGGCATCGGGCGAGCGCAAGGCTTCGAGCTTTGCGGTCAGCTCCGTCCACCGATCCCGCCCGACTCTCGGCGCCGGACCGATGCCCTCGATGATGTCGCGCGGGATCTTCACGGCTGCCGAGATCAGCCGCGACAAGCCGGTTTTGTCGACGTTGAGCGCCGCCATGAGCGTCTCCCGCTCGAAGCCCGCCTCTTGGAGTTTGGCCGCATAGAGCGCGCGTTCGATGAAGCTCAGGTCGCGCCGCGCACTGTTCTCCTGGCCCTGAGCGATGACGAGTTCTGCATCGCTCATTACCCTCACGACGGCCCGGACGGACCGGCCGAGCTCCCGCGCGGCAAGGGCCCGGCGATGCCCATAGGCTATCTGATATCGTCCCTGCGTCTCGGGGTGAGGTCGGACCAAGATGGGCACTTGCTGCCCTGAGGCCTGAATAGCCCCGATGAACTCGGCTAGATCGTTTGATGACACCGGCATTCGGTCCGTCACGGGGGACGGATCGATGAGGCCCGGATCCAGTTCGACAACCGTTTGACCCGCCTCCAGGCGCGCGCGGATCTCGCCGGCCTCGGACGCTGCCGATTTCAGGCTCTCGATAGAGCGCGTGACCGCGCCGATCGCACCGCGGCTGCCGAGTGGCGCTTGCCGAGGGGGCTGCTGCGTGTCCAAAGCCTCGTCCGCTAAGGCATCCGGGGCGGAGTTGCCGGCCGGCAACTTCGGTTCCATGAGGCCGGCAAGAAGGTTCTTGCGCGCCATCACGCCCTCCCCCAAGCCTGGGCAATGAGGGTCTCGATTTCACCGTTGACGTTGTTCAGAGCCTCGATGGCCCGGTCGTACGTGGATCGGGTGAACTGATCCCGACTGACCTCATATAAGGTTTGTTTCGTGATGCCGGCATCCGCGATCGCGGTAGATTTCACCATCGGGTAATTCAGAACATGATCTCCGAACATGCTGCGCATGAAGGAGACCATTTGGTTCTGCGGCCCGTCGCCCGGCTCGTAGCGGGTGACGAGATAGCGCATCCAATCATAGCTCATATTGCCACCGGCCCCGGCGACGACGCCGAGAAGATCGGACGTCATGAGCAGGAACTGACACATGGACATCACGTCGAGCATCTGGGGATGCACCGTGACGAGAACCGCCGTCGCGGCGCAAAGCGCCGACATGGTAAGGAAGCCAAGCTGGGGCGGACAATCGACCACGACCACGTCGTAGCGGTCCTGCACGTCGCCGAGCGCTGCATCGAGGCGGGTAAAGAAGAGGTCCTGCCCAAGGCTGCCGACGAGAGCCTTTGGCGTCTCGTGCTCGTACTCCATCAGTTCGATGTTGGCGGGGACGAGATCGAGTCCCGGGAAATATGTCGGACGGATAATGTCAGAGAGCGAGCGCTTCTCCGCATCATACCGGATCGCACCGTAGAGGGTTTCGTTCTCGTTGAGATCGAACTCGGGCTGATAGCCATGAAGCGCCGACAAGCTGGCCTGCGGATCGAGGTCGATCGCCAATGTGCGATAGCCACGCAAGGCTAGATACTGCGCCAGGTGTGCCGAGGTGGTCGTCTTACCGGAGCCGCCCTTGAAATTGACGACAGCGATCACCTGAAGATGGTCAGAACCCCGTCGGCGTGGCAGGTAGCGGCGGTCTGCCTTCCCACTCTCATCGAGATAGGCGCGAAGTGACTGGATGTCCTGGACGGAATAGGATCTGCGACCGTTCGGGGCCACTTCGGGCTGGGGGCCCCTCCCCTCAAGGGTCAAGCGCCTCAAGTAGCCGGGGTCGACGCCAATTAGGCTTGCAACCTCACCGGACGTGAACCGCCGCAGGGTCTTTGTTGCTGTTGGCGGAAAGAGCTGGAGGCGATGCTCCTGGAGCTTCTCCGACAGTTCACGGGCGTGCCGGCCAACCAGCTCGTGGATGGCTGATCCGGATACAGGCCTGATCTGGGCAGTAGCAGTCACGTGTTGCTCTCGTGCGTACGTTTCAGAGTGCTCCGAACGCTTCGAAGCGTGACAACATCGCTCGATTCTGAAGGAGCGGCAAGAAGCAAGTCGTTATTGGAAGGTTAACACAGGCATCTTGACCGAAGCCGCTCTCGAAGCCGACGAGTCCCTCCGCAGCGACACCACCACGGGGTCGGGGTCCGAATCGTTGCCGTCTCATGGTTTCACGCTCCCTCTGAACCGAGGGGACCGATTTAAAGATCGGAAAAGAATCAAACACTTGAGCTCGGCGGAAGACCGACCCCAACTGGAGCGGAGAGGCACCTCCTGCTACTCAGAAGAAGCCTGAGCCAGCAATCCCATGCCATACTTGAGCTTCGACTCCGAGCGAAAGGGCAACTAAAGACTCCTGTGAATTATTTGGTTGACGCATCGCGGCGGCAGCACGGCAACGCCAATGCGTTTCAACGGGAGTCCTGCCACGCTCCATTACTTCAATGGCCCTTCGGTATCACAGACAGGCACATCGCACATCTCGCTCAGGCCGAGCCGCCAATTCGAATGGTGAAAAGGCCTCTGCATCGTGAGAGCCGCTCCTCGCTGAGCTGGATCTGAAAACGCCCCACCGAGCAGGCTCTACCGAGGTGGTAGCGCCCGCAGTTGCCGGCCGACAACTTGTCGGAAATTGTGGTGTGATCAGTTACTTGCGCCGGTTATCGACCTCGGCTGAGGGAGGATTCCATGCGGACAGCGGGCGGACGCCTGCGCGGCGCGGCATGGCCTGGAACTCAGGTCCCCTCCGGCTCATGGTCGTCAGCCGAGGTTCTGCCCCAAAGCCTGGAAGGGAGGCCGCTTAGGCGGCCTCGACCGACTTGGAGGGGTGATCGCCCTGCACAGCAGCCCCGCCGGCATCCTGTGTGTCGGCGTGCTGGCTGTGCACAAATCTCACCACGCATTGGGCGTACGTGGCCGCTGACACAAGCGCCCGCTTGTCGCCCCTCAGTACATCGATCCAGGAGGCGATGTAGGCCACATGATCGTTGCGAGGCTCTAGGCAGAGGCCCAGATCAGCGGCGAGCAACGTAGCCTCCAACTCAGCGACGAGTCCTCCCGGGAATAGCCCTGATCGCCGAAGTGTCGGGCCCCAAAGCTGCGGTCGAGCCGCAAAGGGCGGTGTGTCCAGTGCACCGTCTCATGGCCAAGCTTGGCATAGTAGCTTTCCGCGGCTTGGAAGGCCGCGAGCGGAGGTATCCTGATCCTATCGCTGACGACGTTGTAGAAGGCCTGCGCTCCCTCGTGCCGAATTTCGACACCAACCGCAGAAAAGAACCTCTCAACGGGGCGTTCGGCTCAGGGCCGGAGAGGGCAGGGGGCGCCGTGACGTGCGGGTTGTGAAAGGTGTTGGCCAAGCCATCGATCTGATTGGCGTTGAATACGATGTAGGTTTTCAGGAAGCGGAGGCCCTGCTCCACCTCCTCCCCGGTCGCATCGTCCCGGTGCAGCTTTGTGGTCTCGCCCATGTAGACCACCTGCGAGCAGCGCTCGCCGTTCAGGACCTATCCCCCGAGAGCTTTGGCCTGACGGTAAATCATCCAAATTGAAGAGCAATGGCCCCTCTCGACGATCTCCAGCCAGAGGAGGAGCCTGAATAGAGTTGGCCATTGACCCGGCGGGGCGGTTGATGCGTGCTCCAAGGTGATCGCAGTTCCAGGGCCGGAACCAGGGCCGCAGGCTCCGCTCCAGGGCGGCGAGGATCGGGTCTGTGATGCGGGTGTAGACATCTGAACTGTGTACCACCGCTGCCGCGACAGCCCCGAGTGCATGCGTGGTCTGCTTCGTCACAGGCTTTGTCCCTCATTCCTAATGCGGCCAGGGACCTGCCATGACCCTTGCCCGTCAGCGAGACCGGGGGAGATGGGGGGATGCGGGCGAGCGTGGTCGGGCTACGCTCCGGCAGGAGCAGCACCCTGCCCGAGCGAGGGGCCCTTCTGCCCTCAAGGCCGTGTTCCGTGGGGCGAGGGGCAGGGCCCCCTCGGGGCCCCACAACTCTAATGTGCTGGCCAAAGGCCGCCGTTAGATCGGCAAAACAATACGGATAATGTCACCTGGCCGGCGATCAGCACGACGCAATGCTGCTGGCTGCTTTTGGACAGAAGATGTGAACGCCACACCTAACGCTTCAGGCCAAGCTCCGTAGTCCCGAGCGACGAAATTGCCGCGCTTTGCTGTATGGCGAGAGGGTATATACGGATTGCTTCTAACCGGAAGCGTTCTGTCCGATGGCTCGCATTCGATTTGCCTGTGTCCGTTGTGGTCGCTCCCTCGAGTACGGGGAGGAATGCACTTGCAAGGAGACCGCGCCTCCTCCGAGACCGGAGACTAAGTCTGTCCTCGATGATCCACCCGACCTGCAGTCAGACGAACCTCCTGCCGAAGCAGATGCTCCTCGGAAGCGGGGTCGGCCTAAGAAAAACAAGGATTGATGAAGGCGTGTGAAGGCGGAAATGAAAGCGGCCGCATGCTGAGCAAAAGACCAAACATGGTGCCCGGCTGCCACGATCGCGCTGGACCATCCAAACTGAGGCTGAAGGAGCCCTAGCAGGTAGCCCTGCGGACGGAACGCCTGCCGGGGCCGCAGGGTACACCCTACCCGCAGAATTGGACGGCAGCGCAGGGAAGAGGAGAGGAGCAAAGGTGGCGCTGAGGCGGCGCTACTCTTCGTCTGATATATGTCGTGACGAGTACCTCACGGGCTTGAATATCAAAGACTGGATTAGGTGGGACGTTAAGGTTTTCTGAAACCAATCAGTGGATGTCGGCGCGCTGCATCCGGCGCTCATGGTAGAGCCGTCCGCAGCAGCCCCACGCCCGATTTATTGCCTCTGCACAGGGGTGCACGCATAGACGAATGATGAGCTTCAGTGATCACATAATCTATGTTGACGAGAGTGGCGATCACTCCCTTTCGTCGATCGACCCTCAATATCCTGTCTTCGCCCTCGCCTTCTGCATCATGCGCGTTGGAGATTACGTGCGGCACCTCATACCTGAGGTTCAGGCATTTAAGTTTCGTTGGTTCGGTCATGACTGCGTAGTCTTACACGAGCACGAAATCCGCAGAGCCGACCCGCCTTTCGTGTTCCTCGGCCATCGTACAAAAAGAACCGTTTTCATGGACGGGCTGACTCGGATCATAGAGGAAGCCCCGATGACCGTCGTAGCGTCAGTCATTCGGAAGGATGCCCTCGCGCGCCGATACCACGCTCCGAGAAGTCCATACGAGCTTGCGCTCATGTTTTGCATGGAGAGGGCGCGCACTTACCTTGATGAGGTCGCCAACGACCCTCACGGCACCACACACATCATTTGCGAAGCCCGAGGTGAGAAGGAGGATCGCGAGCTCGAGCTTGAATTCAGAAGGATCGTGACCGGCGCCAACCCTCTCAGCCGAGGTCCTATCGGCGGCTTTGAGATCACATTCGCCGACAAGAAGACAAACTCGATAGGTCTTCAGATCGCGGATCTCATCGCGCGGCCTATGGGGCTCAAGACGCTCCGCCCCGAGCAGCCGAACCGGGCCTATGAAACCATCCAGGCGAAGGTCTTCGACAGGAAGGTGTTCCCCTGAAAAGCGAAAGGCCCCGGCAATGCCGAGGCCCAGCGCCGACCGAGGACAACCCCCAATCCACTTGCTCCTGATATGTGAACAAAAGGCTTCAAAGTCAATGGCGCCAGGGGCCCGAGATGAGGCGCCGGCGAAGTCTCTGGCTCCAAGGCTATCCGCAGCAGAAATGTCTCCAAACTGCACCCGCGGCCTGTTGTGAAGGGTAGCGCAAGCTAAATTGCAGCACAGCCAGCCAACCTCAGACCAGCCGTACGGCACGCCTGTGCCGCCGCTCGATGTCGTTATAGTAGGCTGCCGCCTTCTGGAGGGAGCGGTGCTGGGACTGCCGTACGGTCTCGACCAGCGGCACGCCCTGCTGGGCACTCGCCGTCAGGTAGCCCGACCGCAGCCCATGGGCCGGATCTCGCTCGGGTCGAGCCCGGCGGCTGGGGCGCGCTTCTTGACGATCCGGTTCACGGCTTGCGGCGAGAGGGCGGTCACGTCCATGGCCCCAGCGGTCGATCCCGCAAAACACGGCCCCTCGTAATCCCCGCCCGCGCGATCCAGGCGAGAAGCGCGTCCGCCGCGCGCCCAATCACCAGATCCCGCCGGTCCTCATCCGCGCCCCCGGTCTTGGTGCGCCCGAGCTGAAGGGGCAGGCAGGTGAGGCGAGGGGAGTCCGGATCCTCAGGCAGCCTCGGGACCGGCGTCTCCTCAAGGATCTGCTCCAGCCGTAAAGCGGCAATCTCGCTGCGCCGTCGTCCACCGGAGGCAAAGGCGACCAGCAGGAGAGCCCGATCCCGCACGTCTGCCGGCCGGTTCAGGGCACAGGTTGGCAGCATGCGTTCCAGCACGTCCTTCGTGACCGCTCGCCGGCTCTTACGCGTGCGGGGCTGAATCGGGGGCGCGAACCGCAAGCCGGGTGGCGGCGCGCAGGGGAGGGGAGGCGAGCGGCCGCTCGTGAGCGCGCCAGCGGTGGAGGGTGCCTCAATGCGCGAGCTGGCACTTCACGGTCGAGGGGGCATGCGGGCCGGATGCCCGCAGCACGCCTTGGGTCTTCAGCGCCTGCTCGACCGGGTCTGGCATGCCATGGGTGCGATCGCGCTCGCGCAGGCCGGGGTCCCACAGATGGTAGCAATGAACCTCAGCACCAGGACATCGGCGCCGGCCAGGGCAGAGGCCGAACCCTGGCAGCGAGCGACCAAGCCTCAAGATAGGCGAGATCGGAGGCGAGCGCCTGCAGGGTGTTTTCCCCAGATCCTCCTGGGCGAAGTGCCGGAGGGTGGCGACATCGCCGTCGGGGAGCAGGAGCGCGAGCCCTTCGCGCGGTTCGAGCGGCAGGATGCTGGTGAGCGCATCGAGGGCATTCGCACGCTCGAGCTCGCGATCGAGGGCAGCCGAAGGGGAGGGGAGGGGGCTCATGGGCGGGCTCGGAGAGTGTCGCTTCTGCTCCGCGATTTCGACGTGACGCGCGGACCCGCACGAGCCTCACCGCTTCTCCTTCGCTGCTTCAACAGCCTGGGCTCTTAAGGTCTGGCCGTTCACGACCTTCCCCTCACAAGCCCGATGCCCTGGTCAGGTTGACCTTGAACCGCTCCCGGCGGCGCTTGTAGCCTCGGGTCATCTCCACCGAGGCATGGCCAAGCTGCCGCTGGACGAGCGCCTCCTCGACGTCGGCCGCGGTCGCCAGGCCGGCGCGGAGAGAGTGCCCGCCGAAGGCCAGCCGGCGCTCGCCTTCGGGCAGATCGCCCCGGATCCCCGCCGCGAGCGCGGTCTTCTGGACGAGACGGGCGACATGCTTGTCGGAGAGGCGATCCGCTCCGATCGCGCCATTGGTCTCGTGCATGCGGCGGAACACCGGACCATGAGCGATGCGCGCCAGCTTGAGCCAGGTTTCCAGTGCCGCGACCGGGCAGGTGCGCTCGGACGAACCACGCGCCACCTCGACCTGGCGCCAGCCGGTCTTGCCGCGGATGGTGAGCAGGGCACCCTCGGCCACGATCTCGATCCAGCCGCTGCCATCCTCGGTCTGACCAGGCCCGCAGTCGAGGCCGACGATCTCGGAGCGCCGCAAGCCACCGGCGAAGCCGAGGAGCAGAATGGCGCGGTCCCGCCAACCCCTTAGATCGTTCGATAGGGTCGCGGTCATGGCGAGCACGTCCTCACCCAAGACGGCCTCCTTTTGCCTTGGAGGGCAGCCATGGCTGCGCCGGATCCCCGCCATGACATCGACGATGTGCCGGTCGTTCCGGTCGAGCGGTGTGCCGGAGGATCGGTAGTGGGTGGTGATCGCAGCCAGACGGCGCTCGATCGTCGACACCGCTGCCTTGGCGACGCCGCTCCCGTCCGCACCCGCCGTGAGGTAGAGCCCGACGACCTGCGGATCCGGCAGCCCGGCATCAAGGCCCTGGCGCCGGCACCAGCGCGCGAAGCCGCGCCAGTCCGAGGCATAGGCGCGTCGGGTGTTGGCGCTCTCCCGTTGGGCGGCATAGCCGCGGGCTGCCGCGGCCAAGTCCTGAAGCGGGGAGGGCAGGACGGAGCCGTCCTCCAGGCCGGTCCATCCCGACACCTTGTCGGAGGCGGAGAGTGCGATCGGGCGGGCCTCGGCCGGGGTCGAGGCGGTGGTTTCACTCGGGAGAGGGGTGGTCTCAGCCATGATTCCGGAGCCTAGCCGAGCATGTCCGATAAGGGAAGCTTATCGGACATCCGAACAGCGCGACAAGCGCGGCGGTTTGACTGTCTCTCAGGGTGACAAAGCGCCGGCTGACACTAAACTGCAGCCGTGATTCACTCCACTCTCTCTCGCCCCGCCCCTGCCGCCCGCCCGGCGCGACAGCAGACCACCACGATCCCCTTCCCGGCCCAGCCTTTGTCGTTGCAGCCCTTGCCCCGTTGGACACGATCCGAGCGGGCAGGCGACCTGGACGGGGGTGAGGCGGCCTTCGCAGCCGGTGCGGCGCTGCTGGCGCTCGACCGGATCGTCCGCGCGGATCCACCCTGGCTCGGCGCTCTGCGCATGCGCCAGGCGCTCGCCGCAGCCGCTGGGTCTGCTCGGCTGCTGCGGCTGCGAGAGGATGAGCCCGCGCTTCGCGACGCGCACCACCTGACCCGGCCTGGCGACGATCCGGGACCGGCAGGCCGGCTCTACCGGAGCTGGCGCGGCCTTGCGAGCGGTCACATCGGCCGCGAGCCTGCCATTGTAGATCGGCTGTGCCGGGACCGCGGGCTCCCGCCCCTCTCAGGTGTCCTGCAGGCCCTCTCGGGAGGGCAGGACGGCCACAGCCCGGTCGCGACGGCCGCGACGATCGCCGCCGCGGTGATGGCTCAGGTCACACCGGCCCAACGCCTTGACGGTGAGGTGCTCGGCCTGATGTTGGCGGACATCGCTCTGGCCGCGCGCCTCGGCTGGCCCGCCCCCATCCCCCTCCTGGCTGCCGTGATCCTGGATCCGGACCTGAAGCGCGGGCCCGAGCGGCGGCGCCCGCGGCCGGGTGGCCCCGATTGGTCGATCGCGTGTCACGCCGCCTATGCCCGTGCCGCTGCAGAGGCGCATGCCCGGGCGCTCGACCTCGCTCGGCGGGCTGACCGGCTTGTCATGCTGGCCCCCAAGGTGCGGACCAGGGGAGGCGCGACCGCTCTGGGGGCCCTTCTCGCTGAGGATGCTGTGGCGGCCGCGACCCTCACCGGGCTCGGCTCGGATCGCGCCGCGCGCCGCTTCCTCGAGCGCCTTGTCACCTTAGGGACGATCCGGGAGCTCACCGGCCGGTCCTCGTTCCGGCTCTATGGGGTGTAAGCATGCGCGCTCGCGTTCAGCCGCTGTTTGACGTTGACCTCGCCGCTTTGCCGCGGGAGGCGCGCTGGCGCGAGTGGATGGGGCGGGTCGAAGCCGTGATCTTTGCCTCCCCCACGCCTGTGCCGCGCGAGACGCTGGCGCGGCTGGTTGGGCCGGGGTGTCGCCTCGACGATCTCATCGCGGACATTCAAGACGAGCTGCGGGCCCGTCCCTATGAGCTCGTCTTCGTGGCTGGTGGCTGGCACCACCGGACGCGACGGCGCTTCACCGACGCCGTCCAAGCGGCTGGCGCCGTCAAGGCGGACGGGACCGCCTCCGTCCTGACCCCGACAGAGACCCTTGTGGTCACGGCGATTGCCTACCTGCAGCCCGTCACCCGGGCCGAGCTGGCACACGTCCTGGCCAAGGAGGTCAGCCGGGACACCCTGGCGCGGCTCAAGCGCCTCGGTCTCGTGGCCGCAGGGCCGCGCATGCCGCAGATTGGGGCGCCGCTCACCTATGTGACCACCGCGACCTTTCTGTCCGTGTTCGGGCTCGGGTCTCTGCGCGCGTTGCCGGACATGGAGGCGCTCGAGGACGCCGGACTGCTCGAGCGGGGGGAATCCGTCGATCTGAGGCCCGACTGCCTCGATGGTGTTCTCGGCCTAGCAACGGATGACGACATGGATCTAGAGAGTGCTGAGATCCTGTCGGTCGACGAGGCTCCCTGACACGGTGCTCGTTGCCCCAGCTGGCGTAAATGGGAAAGGTCGTAGCATTGTTGCGCTAGAGGGTGGCATAGCAGCACTCATGGAACGCAAAACGAGCGCCACTTCACGTCACGCTGGGCTGCCTGCCACGACTCGGGACCGAGTCAAGGCGGTGGCCAAGGATCTCTTCGTTCTGCGCGGCTGCAACGGCTTCAGCTTCGGCGATATCGCCGCCGCCGTTGAAACAACAAGGGCGAACATTCACCACCACTACGGCAGCAAGAGCAATCTTCTCGAAGAGATCATCCCTGAGTTCGTGATAGACGCCGAGAAGCGGATCGCGGCTCATTGGCTTGATGGCGATATTCCCTTTGCGCAACGGCTGCAGCGGCAGGTCGCTGACCTGCGGACCTTCTATATCAAATACAATCCGCGGTCTGGTGACCGGAACGTCTGGAGCCCCCTGGCGCGCATACGGCTTGATCTTGCGGTCCTAGGTGGTCTCGCCTCAGAAGCACTTGAACAGACGGATCGCGTCTACAACTCCACCCTGACACGGGCCGTAACCAATGCTATTGCCCATGGCGAACTCGAGCCCGACACGCCAGTCGCGGACGTGGCGCGACTGCTGCGTGTCACCATCCTCTCCTGCGCACCAATGACGCAGGACACCGGCCGTTTCGAGGAACTCGAAGAGCTCTTCCAGGCACTAGAACGAACCATTGTGGCAGCCTGGGGCACGCGCACCGCATAGGCAAGCTCGCCCCAAGGCAACGGGCCGATAGGAATGGGACAGAGCTATTCGTCTTTGCCGCTGTCCCAGCCAACGCTTGATGCATTGCACGGCCTCCATCCGCGGACGCGCCGCATTAGACTGGCGGTGCTGGTAGACCGCCTGCAGCTCACAAGGCTCAGTCTGATCCAAAGGCGGTCATTGTGTCTTCAGTTGACAGTAACGCTCAAGAGGTGGAGACTTACTTACATGTAAGTCAGTGCAGCTCGGTCCCGGGCCCGCCCACATTGGAGCGAACGATGACGAGCGACGAGCGGTTCACACAATTCGAGGTCAGGCCAATCACAGGTTCAATCGGTGCCGAGATCTATGGTGTTGATCTAGGTCGGCAGCGGGACCCTGCCGTTATCAGCGAGCTCAAGCGAGCTCTCAACCACTATCTCGTCTTAGCAATCCGCGACCAGACGATGTCGATCGAGGGTTTCCATGAACTGCGCAAGGCTCTGGGACCCTTCAGCGGCAATCCCGTGCACGAGCCGATCGAGGGCTATGAGGACATTATGGTCCTCAACCGTGAGCCCGACGATACCGGCAAGGTGATCGGCGAGGACTGGCATATGGATCTTGCCTGGCTGGCGAAGCCTCCCGGGACCACAATGCTCTATGGTGAGGTGGTTCCGCCCTACGGCGGAGACACCTGCTTTACCAACCTGCATCTCGCCTACGAGGCCCTCTCGCCCGCGATGAAACAGCTCATCGAGCCCCTTGTTGCGGTGCATTCCGGTAAGGGCGTGCTCGGCGCGCAGTATGGCAGCGTCAAGGTCCGTGCCGATGCCGCAAAGATCGCAAGCTTTGAAGTCGAGCATCCGCTCGTCTGCGTCAATCCTGCGACCGGCCGGCGTTATGTCTTTGTCAGCAGCGTCATCGACCGCTTCATAGGGATGACCCCGGCGGAGAGCCGCCCCATCGCCGATTACCTTTTCTCCCTTGCGACGCGGCCGGAGTTCAATTGCCGTCTACGCTGGCAGCAGGGGACGGTTGGGATGTGGCTCAACCCTTGCGTCCTACATACCGCGATCAACGATTACTCTGGCTTCCGTCGTCGCATGTACCGCACGACCTTGGAGGGGTGGGTGCCGGTCGCGCCGGGTTCGACGGTCGCGGCAACGCAAGCCGCGTAGACTGAGCCCCAACTCTGACGCATCGTAACCCGCGCAAGTCCAGCGCGGGCAAACAGGGCGCACAGCGAATGACTGAGGATTCCGAGGCCAGAACGGGATCGTCATCCACCGCTGACGTGGTTTTGTTGCTGGCGCCGTCTCATGCGCTGCTCCTCGCCGTTATAGCCCTTCCAGCGCTCTACGTTGTGTGGCTCAGTCTCTCATCGTCGAGCTTCGGGCGGGCACCGACTTTCGTAGGCTTAGACAACTTTCAGCACGTCCTCTCCGATCCGTATTTCTGGCGCGCACTCTGGAATACGGTCATGATTGTGGTCGTGGTCGTCCATGTCGAACTCGTTATAGGACTTGGCATGGCGCTGCTGTTCGCGAGTGGACTTCCCGCTCGGCGTCTGCTGATTGCAGCGGTTCTTGCTCCCTATGCCGTCAGTGAAGTGTCAGCGGCCGTGATCTGGCGCTTCCTGTTCGATCCGGACGTTGGACCTGTGAGCGTGGCGCTCCGCGCGCTCGGATTACCTATCCTGGAATGGTCGATCGAGCCCTCTCACGGGCTCGCTATCGTGAGCCTGCTGTCGATCTGGCTGCATCTGCCATTTACATTCCTCGTTCTCTATGCCGCCAGACTTGCGATCTCAAAAGAACTCTACGAGGCAGCCCTCATCGACGGTGCCTCGCCACTTCAGACCTTCGGCAAGATTACCCTACCATTGCTGATGCCCGCCATGCTGATAGCAGCGCTGTTTCGCTACATCTTTGTGTTCCGCCTTTTTTCCGAGATATGGCTGATGACCCAGGGAGGCCCGGCTCGCACCACCGAAGTCGTTGCTGTCTACCTCTACCTCGAAGCCTTCCGCTTCAACGCCTTCGGCGAGGCGGCAGCGACAGGCTGGATCATGGTGCTGGTGTCGCTCCTGCTCGGCGCAGGCTATTTCTGGGCGTTGCGACGGGAGATGCTCCGCGATGCACGCTAGGCGTTGCCTCATTGCACTTGGGAAAGCCGTGGCGGTCTGCCTGATCTTGATCTGGTCGCTCGTGCCGATCGCCTTCATGGTCGTGTCCTCACTGAAGCCTGGAGCCGACATCTTCGCGGTGCCACCACGCTTCGTCTTCAGCCCGACCCTCGATCACTACCATAGCCTGGTTTCCAAGTGGGGCGGCTTTTTCGAGGGGCTCCTCAACAGCCTCATCGTTACCGCCGGAGCGACCATCCTCGTGGTGGTGGTCAGCCTGATGGCTGGCTTTGCTTACTCCCGCTATCGCAGCCCTGCGATGGCGCGCTCCGCTGCGGCGATCATCCTGGTTCGGCTTCTGCCCCCAATTGTGATTACTCTGCCACTGTTCCCGATCGTCAACCGCATTGGACTGAGCGACACACACCTCATCCTGATCTTGCTCTACGCGACCTTCTACGTGTCCCTAGGGGCGCTGCTGATGCGCGCATTCATCGACCAAATACCCCGCGAACTCGATGAAGCCGCGATGGTGGATGGTGCGAGCCGCCTTGCCATCCTAGTCAAAATCATCGGCCCACTCTCGCTTCAAGGCGCACTGGCTCTCGCGGTCTTCATTATCGTTTATGCCTGGAATGAGTTTCTCTTTGCGTTCATCTTCACCTCCACCCGCGCTAAAACTGCGCCTCTCGTGATCTCGGAAATGCTGGGGTCGTTCGACGGCGTGGACTGGGGAGTGCTCTTTGCGGCCTCGAGCGCGCAGCTCGTGCCGATTATGGTCTTTGTCGTCCTGATGCAGCGGCACCTAATTGCCGGCCTGACGTCCGGGGCCACAAAGGGGTAAGGTCCACCAGAGGACTAAGGGAGGAATACCATGACACGAGAGTTGACGCGCCGCGGAACGCTGGGTCTAGCCTTGGGCGCCTCCGCCCTAGCACTCGCGCCTCGACGGGCCTGGGCAGCCGCACGAACCCTAAGTATTCTGGCGCACCGGGTGCATCAGACGAGCCTCACGACCGGTCCCGCTGGAGACCTCACTAAGTCATGGCGGGAGAGTTCCGATACGGATGTCGCCTGGACGACATTCGATACCAACCCGCTGCAGGATCGCCTCCTTCGCGAGGCGAGCCTCGACCGCACTGATTTCGGCGTCGGTTTCCTGGTCAACAGCCGTGCAACACGCGACGTCGCAAAGCTGCTTCAGCCGCTCGATGAGCTGAACGCGAAGCAAACCATCGAAGACTTTGCCGACCTCGCACCCGGTCTGGTCTCGGCTATGCGCCTCGATGGCAAGCTTGTAGGCATCCCTTTCCGGCATGCCACCATCGGCTTGTTCTACAACGAGGCACTGCTTGAAGAGCGTGGCATCAAAGGGCCACCGTCAAGCCTTGAGGAGCTCGTCGACCAAGCCAAGCAGCTCACCTTCCAGTCGAAGGCAGGATCGCCGGTTGTCGGGATGGTGCTGGCGAGCGACCTTTCGGTGTTCCCCGTAACCTTCGCACGGGCGTTCGGTGGCGACTTTATTGACGGCAACCTCAAGCTCTTGCCCGATCCCGCTGCCATGGAGAAGGGCATAGCGACGCTTCAGGATCTCTTCAAAGCTGGTGCGCTGCCGCGAACCTACGCGACAACTTCAAACGACGATCAAGTCACTTGGATGCAGCAGGGACGTGCGGCCTTCACGGTCCTCCCCTTTGCGCGCTTTGCTCAGCTCAACCGGCAGGACCAGTCCAAGTATCCGGGCAAGATCAAAGCCATTGAATTCCCGGTCTCGGAGGCTCTGAAGGGCAAGGTTCCAATGGCTTCAGTGACAGAGTTCTGGGCCATGAGCATCCCGGCCAATGCTCGCGACAAGGAACTAGCCTGGAGTTTCATTCAGGCCATGTCGAGCAAGGCGGTGACAACCGGTGCTGCCCGCAATGGAAATGGCCCGGTGCGGATCTCAACCTACGATGATAAGACCTTTTCGGCCGACCAGCCTCTCGCCGAGGTCGAGGCGAAAGCGCTCAAGGGTGCGCGCGTCCCGCTGCCGGCGTTCCCGGAGGCTGCCCGGGCCCAGACCGTGTTTCTTGAGGAGGTCCAACTCGCTGTGCTCGGTCGCAAGTCCGCCAAGGACGCTGTGGCCGCAATCTCGGAACGCGTGAAGCCGCTGCTGCCATTGTGAGCTCTTACTGGGCGGCCGGGCCCTTGACCCGGCCGCAATCAGCTGCCTGCAATGAATGCAGGCGGATGCACAGCTCTAGCTGGAGTGCAGAAGGGCAATGAGCGGCATGGTGATAAGCATCAATGTTGGCTCTACCAGCCTCCGTGCCGGTTTATTCAACGTAACACAGGTAGAGGTCTCCTCCTCGGTGTTGACGCGGTCGACTCGGGCATCGTTAGAGCCTCATCGGGGCGCGCCATCCTTTTCAATGGCTTAGCACGGTATCGACGTTGTCCTGTTCACCATGGCTGGTGACTGGTCAGCAGCGCCGGCCTTTTGAGATCCAGATACCGAAGGTTTGAGGCCATTCCACCAATCGTCCAGTACTTCTTCCATCGGTTACCGACATCAAGGGCTGCCGCGGCTGGTCCTCCGGTCATGCAATTCCGCATATACTGCTCGCGGGAGCCAGTTGGCGTTCTTCGTAATCAGCATCGATCCAAGGATAATCGGCCGATGCCACCAGCCCGTCAGCTTCAGGCCGAAACTACACGCAGTTTCGGGGAGCCTCAGGGGATAGCGCCCGCTGCGCGGTCCCGTTCCACGGAAGTGTTCGTTAGCCCGTTAGCGTACCAATCTTTGAGATCGCAGCTAACCGATGCTACGGACAGGCATGCCGAAGGCCATCGTAGCCCAGGTAAGTGCCACTTTGGGGGTCATAGGACCGAAAGCGCTGGGCACAGTAGGCGACCGCATCTGAGTTCGGGGCAACATAGACTGGAGCGGGAGCAGCCTGCGCCTGCTGGGATGCGATGGCTCCACCAATGATTGCTCCGGCCGCAAGGCCGCCGATCACACCAGCGGCAACACCAGCACCTGACCTGCCGCGGCTGTAGTAGCGCGGGCGGTCGTCATAGCCCCTGCGAGGCGAGTAGACGCGCTGACCACGACGGAACTGGGCATAGCTCGCCAGAGGCTCACCGGCCTGCCACTCGGCAGCCGGCTGGGCTCCACGGATCGGCGCTGCTGAAGCTGTCGTCGCTCCGCCGAGTACAAGAGCGGCCCCAAATGCGGCCGCGGCAAGCGGAGATAGGGACGTTTTGCACATCAGTCATACTCCTGCGCTTTCGCACACATCGTGTGGGGCTGATCGCCGGGGTAACGAGGAGCGACCCCAATGGTTCGCGTGGTCAGCAGGAACAATCGGTCACGAGATCGTCAGGCGCTCTCCAGCACACAGATCATGACCGTCTCGTCGACAGCCCCAGTTGGATGTTTATCATGGGTCACAGCAACCGAGGTCTATCCGGGCCATGCTCCTGCCATTGAGGCACTATGGGCCGTCTCTGGAGCGGGCCCGGTGCTACCTCTATGCTCGATCCTGAGCGGATGATCCTGGACGTGTTTGGCCGATGACCCGGAGGGCTGGAAGCGCTGACCTGCCGCTGCACAGCGGCCATGTGCCCAAGTGGCTGGCGGACCGCATGACGCGGCTGGGTGCCGTCATCAGCGAAGCCGTCGTGCACCACTACGGCCGTGATGAGCTCCTGCGCCGCTTGTCTCACCCGTTCTGGTTCCAGTCCTTTGGTGCCGTTATGGGTATGGACTGGCACTCTTCCGGCATCACCACCAGTGTCATCGGAGCTCTCAAGCGCGGTCTTGCTCCCCTCTCGGGTGAACTCGGTATCCATGTCTGCGGAGGACGAGGCCAGCACTCCCGCAAGACACCAGGCGAACTCATGGCTGTGGGCGAGCGGGTCGGGTTCGACGGGGCAGGGCTTGCCACCGCCAGCCGCCTTGTCGCCAAGGTCGACAGCGCAGCCGTGCAGGATGGGTTCGACCTCTACCTACACGGCTTCATCGTCACGGACGACGGCAAGTGGGTAGTGGTTCAGCAGGGCATGAACGGAGAGCGCCGGCAGGCGCGGCGCTATCACTGGCTCTCGGAGGGCCTCACCAGCTTTGTGGAGGAGCCCCACGCTGCCATTGAGGGGCCAGAGCAGGGGGAGATCATCAACCTGACCGATCGCAGAGCCGATGCATCTCGACAGGCTCAGCTGACGCTGCTCGGGTCCCTCGCCCCCGACGAGATCACCCGCAGGCTCGCGGCACTCAAGGAGAACAGGGCGGAGACGGCCCCCGAGGCGGCTCCGCTTCTGCCGCACCTGGTCATGCCGGAGCACCATGAGGTGCGAGCAAGCGATGTGGTCGCACGTCGTCTCCACGGCACGCTCGCAGCGGCAGCTGAGCGGGGACCAATGGACTATGCTGATCTCCTTCTCACCCCAGGCGTGGGAGCGCGCACCGTGCAGGCCCTCGCGATGGTCGCGGAGGTGGTGCATGGGACACCTTACCGCTTCAGCGACCCAGCTCGCTTCTCGCTGGCGCATGGAGGCAAGGACCGGCACCCGTATCCGGTGCCACTGAAGGTCTACGACGAGACCCTCCTGGTGCTCAAATCAGCTGTCCGGAGGGCGAGGCTTGGGCGGGCGGAGGAACTCCAGGCTCTGCAGCGGCTGGACGAGCAGGCTCGCAGGCTGGAGCGGGAGGCGAGGGGACCGTCTGTAAACGCCTTCATCGAGGAGGAGCGGCGTCAGTCACACGCCTATGGCGGGCGCAGCGTGTTCGGGGACGAGCCGCCAGGAGGCCTTTCTGAGGCCCAGGCGTATCTCACGGCCAAGGGCAAGCGGCAGCAAACGCGCTAGCCCACTAGAGCTAACTCCGGTGTGAGCGACCCTCGTCGGGAGGGCTGGGCTACGGTAGGGGAGGGGGGAAGACGCGAGATCACGTGCTGGCACTGAACACTGGGATTCGAGCCTGCTCCGACAGGAGGGATAATGTTCATGATCTGGGTCAGCGTCTCTGCGGGTTTCTCGAGGGGATCGCCACCGCAGCCGAGCTCGGGCACAAGGACCTGGACCGCCTGGGCCTGGCACGGGATCGGATGAGTCTGAAACTGAAGGGCAGACGCTCAACGTCGAGGCTGCCTGATCTGGTGGGCCTGGCCCTGTCACGGCCGTTGATCTCTGTGCCGCTTGCCGCCAAGGAGCTTAAGGTGAGCCCCCAAGCTGTCGACGGCATGATCAAGGAACTGGGCAGCCTGCGCGAGCTCACGGGACGCGGACGATACCGAGCCTGGGGCATCGTGTAGCCGAAGCATTGGTCTGCACCGAAACTGGCGCGTTTCGCCGGTGAAGAACACTCGCTGAGGCGGTCGTGGCGCCCAGGAGATGATTGGGCGCTCGCCGGAGAAAGAGCAACAAAAACAAAGAGTTAGGAGAACCCTGTCGGCATCGTTTGTACCACTGCCTTGTACCTCTGTCGACTGTGGCGGTTCGGCGAGATGAACCTCACGATGTGCATCTCCATGGCATCTCTAGCGCCTGCGAGTTCAATTCCAGCTCGCCCATTCGGCTGACTTTCGCCACGTGGCACTCCACACGCCGGCAATCGGTCCCTACGCCCTCGCGACCCGGTAAGCGGCACTGAGCACGTCGAACACGTCCATGAGACGAGCGACGTAAGGATCGTGCGCGACGAACTCCGCGTCCTCGTGCTCGGAGGTCCACTGCTTCTCGACGGCGGCGATCAGACGGTGGAGTCGCCGCTGATGGAGGCCGAGTCCCTTCTGAACCGGGTCCGCGATGATACCAGCGAAGGCTGAGGCAACGGAGGTCAGGACCAGCAAGCCCCCGGTGATCCCGCCAACCAGGAGAGAGGAGGTGGCAGCCGGGAAGAAGCCGTACCAGAGGCTTCCCGCGCTCGCTCCCAACAGGAACGAGGCAACGGCAGCGTTCTGGGTGAGGGCAGCGGCAAGGGCTGGTCCGAGGGACATAACGCCGGGGGTGACCTGCTTCACGGCAAGCGCGCCGGCACCAACTGTCAGCAGGGACGTCGTGATCTCGGCTGCCGCCACCCGCGTCCCGGCGTAGGTCTCCATCGTGTCCTCGAGGCGCTCGCGGAAGGCAGTGTCGTCACTGTGCTTCCCGATCTGCACGAGGGCCCTGCTCAGGCGCTCCTCCACCTCCGGGGCCGACATGATGGTGTCAGCAAGCGCGTCCTTCAGGGATACCCGCTCGCCCTGGCGGAACGGAAGCTCCAGCAGGTCTGTGATAATGAGCCACTCAATCTCGTTGCCGACCTCGGTGTCGAAGACAAATTTACGCGACGCGAGATAGGCTGACGCCCTGTCGGCCCCCATCGCCTTAGCTCCGGCCGCGGCGAGTTTCGTCGCGATCTGAGGAACGGCCAAGGCAATGTTGGCCGGAACCTTCAGCATGTCCCAGCCAATGGCCTTGCGGTGCATGGAAAGGGAGCCCGATAAGGAGAAGTGCCGATCGACGAACGCGTCTACCCGGGCACGGCGGCTCTCGAAGTATCGGCGGGCGCCCTCGGCAACGATGCGCTGGGCATCCTCCTTCGTCAGAAGGGTATCCGCCGACCGCATTTCGGCATCATCTCCAGTCATGGGTCACGCATCAGCTCCATCCAAAGCTAGGCTCAGCGCTTGGTCAAACATCAGCAACCCTCGACAGCAGGACAATGGGCAGCCCCAGCAGGTCAGGCCGGCACCAGCTTGTCCTCGCCTTCGACCTTGCCCTGGGTTTGGAGCCAGAGCGTGACGAGCCAGCACAGGAGAGCCCAGGCCGCGCCCATAGCCCACCCGCCGAGAACGTCCGTCGGCCAGTGCACACCGAGGTAAACGCGACTGACACCGACCACAAAGGTCAGAAGCACCGAGAACGAGAGCACATAGGCTTTGACGCGCACGCTCGCGCGCAGCCGGACAAAGAGGGCGCCCAGCGTGAGATACACCACCGCCGCCATCATAGAATGGCCGCTCGGAAAGCTGGCGGTGTAGACCTGAGAGCCGTACGGAACCAGGTCGGGCCGAGGCCGGTCGAAGCCTGCCTTGACGAGGCTGCTGAGCACGATCCCGCCCGCGATGGACAGGACGACGTCGAGGGCTGCGCGCTTCTTGCCCGTGAGCAGCAGGTAACCCGCTGCCATGAGGGTCAGGAGCGTGAGGACGCCGACCCCGCCGAGGGCCGTAAAGTCACGCATCATCTCCTCCAGCCAGGCCGGTCCGCGCGGCCGGAGGCGGTCATCAGGATCGCGCAAGGCGAGCAGCAGGGCTCGGTCCAGGGCTTCCGTTCCGCCTTCAACAACCTCAGCGGCCAGTTCGACGAAGCCCCACACGAAGCTCGCGAGCAGGAGGCCGATCACCAGAGCAGACCGTTCGACGCGGCCGACATGGCGGATGGCAGAGCCGAGCAGGGAGACCTGGTCCACAACTTTCTCGATAGGTTCTGGCCGGCGCCGTTCCATGGTCCTGCCGCCATGATGGGAGCTTGGGGCGAAACGACTTCGTGAGCAGTTGCGTTTCGCAAGGTTGGTCTTTTCTCGACATCGGGGGCGGGACTAAGTGCGGTAGAGGCAAGGAGATCTGTGTGTCGCTACAACGGAGAGGTCCGGCTCCTCGGCACCCTACAAGTCCGACCGCAGCACCCCATTCACCTGTCAGCCAGTCCCAGTACGCTCCAAGCGGAGGACACCCTGGCCTTGCGTGTTCCAGCGCTCGATGGTGACGGATCGTGCCCGCCAGTCAGGATCGAGCCGCCAGTGGTGGTCGAGACGGAACCCGCCCGCCTCAAGGCAGATCACTGTGGACGTGGCAGTGATCCCGTCAGGCTCAACGACGAGTTCCAGCCGTTCGAAACCTTCAACATCGGTTCGACGCCAGAACAGGAGGGATCGGCTCATCCTCAGGATTCCTGCGTTCAGGCGATTCGCGCTTCGCACCTGCGCCGCAGTGCCTCAACCAGAAGGCCAGGTGCGGTTTGTGGAGCATGAGGGTGAGAGAGATCAGCGATGATCTCTTCATGATCCTCCTGCAGGGTTCCGGTGGCTGGATCGTGGTAATAGCCCTTCTCAGTGACCGTCATACTTACAATTCGAACCTCTGGGCTGCTCATTGTTCCCAACAGGTCTGGTAGCTGCCTAGGGGGCGGTCAGGATGCCGCTGATCCAGCCGACTACTCCGTGCCGCTGTTCCTCTCCTGAGCGGGTCGATACGCTACACAGTGCATCTTGGGGCAGAAGCGCCGAAGCCGTATCTAGCGAGCGCAGGCTCGCCCCACAAATGGCCCAGGTGGTGTAACCGCTTACTCGCGCTCCGCCGATTTCAGGCGTAGTTCCCTACCAAACTGCCGTACGCTTGACAGAGCCTCGGGTCACTCCTAGCATTTTATAAAATATAAAAGCGGAGGTTCCTTATGGTTGGCATTTCACGTCGCACCCTCCTGTGCGGATCGCTCGCCGCCGGATTGCTGTCGCTCGCGACCAGCCCGCACGCGCAAGAAGTCACCCTGCGCGTCGGCCACGTGCTCGCCCCAACACACCAGTTCCACCAGGGCTTGGAGCTAGCCGCCAGCAAGCTCGCGGCCGCCACGAACGGGCGCGTGAAGATGCAGGTCTTTCCGTCCTCCCAGCTCGGCACCGAACGGGACATGAACGTGGCGATCCGTACCGGCGGCGTCGACATGGTGCTGGCATCGCCGGGCGGCGCCAGCGTGCACCTCAAGGAGCTCGCGGTGCTCGACGCGCCATTCCTGTTCCGCGACAACGGCCATTGGCAGTCGGTCCTCGCTGGCCCTGTGGGGCAGGGGTGGGAGAAGACCATGGAAGAGGGAGCCAAGGTCCACATCGCAGGCTGGTTCCACCGCGGCACACGCCACGTGATCTCGCGGCAGGAGCCCTACGAAACCCTGCCCTCTATGGCGGGCAAGAAGATTCGCGTCGCCGACCTGCCGCCGTACCCGCAGGTGTTCCGGGCGCTCGGCGCCGTTCCGACCCCAATCGCCTTCGCTGAGATGTATCAGGCGCTCCAGTCCGGAACCGTGGACGGCGCCGACGCTCCCCTCGACACGATCCTTGCCCAAAAGCTGTTCGAGGTCTCGAAATTCGTGAACCTCGTCTCCTGGTCATTCGCGGCACCCGGGCCGGTCCTGATCAGCGACGCCGCCTGGCAGAAGCTCTCGGAGGTAGACCGCAAGGCGCTTAAGGACGCCATCAAGGCCGGCTCCGACTTCGTGACCGAGGCCTTCACGTCCGGCGAGGAGGACGTCAAAAAGCAGCTCGTCGGCCGCAACATGGTGCTCGTAACCCCGAAGGACCCCCAAGCCTGGCGCGCCGCCGCCGCCAAGGCCATTCCCTCGCTCGCCAGCACCTGGGGTGGCGACGCCGAGCTCTACACGCGGATCCGCGACTCTAAGTAGGCGTGATCCGTGAAGCAGGTGTTGAGAGGGCTTGGTCGGGCGGAGGATTGGTTCGGCCGAGCCGAGACAGCCCTTGCCATGCTGCTGGTCGCGGCGATGGCGATTGTGGTGAACCTGCAGATCTTCGCCCGCTACCTCTTCAACGCCCCCTTCATCTGGCCCGAGGAGATCGCCCGCCTCATGTTGGTGTGGCTGACCTTCTTCGGCGCGGCCGCGGCGGCGCGCAGCGGCACCGAGATCGCAGTCGACACCTTCGTCGAAATGATGCCCGCCGGCGCACGCAGGACCTTCAGAGTCGGTCGTGATGTGGTCCTCGTCGCCCTGTTCGCCTTCGCAGCCATCGAAGGATACGCGCTCGCTGAAGCCGTGGCCGGCATGCCGCTCGTCGCGACCGAACTCCCAACCGCGCTCCTGGCTTGGCCCGTCGTCGTAGGATCCGTCTTCATGGCGCTCCACCCCCTCCTTCGCATCGTGCGGGCGCTGAACGGACCCGAAGGCGCGGCCCTATGAGCGGGCTTTATGTGGTTGCGCTCCTGGCGCTATTGTTCTCGGGCATTCCCGTTGCGGCCTCGCTGCTGCTCGTCGGCCTTGCCGGCGTGCTCGTGGCGGGTGTTCCGGTCTCGATCGTCGGGCAGCGCCTCGCCTTCGGGCTCGACAGCTTCACCCTGATTGCCGTGCCCATGTTCCTGCTCATGGGCAACCTGATGAACGCGAGCGGCATCACGCAACGCATCTTCGACTTCGCCGTCGCCATGGTGGGGCATTGGCGCGCCGGCCTCGCCCAGGTCAACGTCCTCGGCTCGTTGGTCTTCGCCGGCATGTCGGGCTCGGCCCTGGCGGATGCCGCTGGTCTGGGAACTGTCGAGATCCGCGCCATGACGCGCAAGGGCTACGCGCCGGCCTTTGCGGCGGCGGTGAGCGCCGCATCTGCGACCGTCGGGCCGGTGATCCCGCCGAGTACCATCGCGGTGCTCTACGCCTTCATCGCCGACGTGTCCGTCGGCCGCATGTTCCTGGGTGGGATCATCCCCGGCATTCTTATGGTCATCGCTCAGATGGTCACGGTGCACTGGCGCGGAAAGGCGCTCAACATCCAGCCCTTCCCCCGCGCCAGCCTTTCGGAACGCGGTGCGGCCACCTGGCGCGCCGTGCCGGCCCTGGTGGTGCCCTTCATGATGATCGGTGGCATGCGGACCGGGATTTTCACGGCGACAGAGGTCGCGGCTGTCGGCGCGCTCTACGCGATCCTGCTTGCGCTCGTCTACCACGCCGAAACCTCGCGCTCTGAGATAGTTGGAGCCTTCCGGGATACGGCCCTATCGACCGGCAACATCATGCTTATCGTGGCGAGCGCCAACGTCTTTGCCTGGATCCTTGCCCGCGAGCGCATCCCGCAGGAGATCACGGAGACGGTGCTTCAGCTCGGCCTATCGCCTGTGACGCTCCTCATCGTCCTCAACGTGATCCTGCTCCTCCTAGGGATGATCCTGGACGCGGCCGCGATCCTGATCCTGGTGACGCCGGTGGTGGTGCCGGCCGTCGTGGCGGTGGGTGTCGATCCGGTCCATTTCGGCATGGTTATGATTGTCAACATGATGATCGGCCTCCTCACGCCGCCCGTGGGAATGGCCTTGTTCATCGTGAGCAACATCTCCAAAGCACCGATCTCCGCCGTCGTGCGCGAGGTCTGGCCCTTCATCATCGGATTCATGCTGGTGCTACTCCTCATCACCCTCGTGCCGCAGCTCGTGCTCTGGGTTCCCGATCTCGCCTACGGACCCGCAACGCCATGAGCCGGAACCAGCCGACCGCTGTCCTGCATGGCGGCGCCCAGCGACTGCCCGTCCGCTGGGCGAACGTGGAGGGCGCGCCCCCCGCCACCATCTCTCGCTATCGCATCGAGCCCGGTGCGGCGGTCACCCGCCACGTACACACCGGCAAGACCGAGTACTGGCTCATCATCACAGGGCAGGGCATCGCACGCGTCGGCGCGGACGACATCCCGGTGCAGGAGGGCGACATTGTCATGACGGTGCCGCGGGTGCCGCACGAACTCCTCAACACCGGTTCGGAGCCACTCCTGTTCGTCAATGTTGTGCAGCCCGTCGGCGACGAGCCGATCACGACGACGGAGCTTGCGTAGTATGTGCACCCTACGGATGCGGGAGTCCCGGTGAAATGCACACCCTCCTCGTGACGGGCGGCAGTGGAATGGTGGCCCAGCACGTGGCCGAGGCTGCGGTCGCGCAGGGCTGCCGCGTCAGGCTCGCCGATTACGCATGGCCGCAGGAGCAGGTTTGGTGCCCCAGAGATGAGCAGGTCACCTTCGACGTCCGCGACTCCGATGCGTGCCGCGCCATGTTTGAGGGCGCAACCGCCGCGATCCATTGCGCGGCCGTGGTGGGGCCGGAGCGGGCGCGCCGTGATGCGCTCCTAACTCTCGACGTGAATGTCTGCGGCACCGCCAATCTCCTAGAGGCCGCCACCGCTGTCGGCGCACGCCTCGTAAACGTCAGCACCGCGACCCTATACGGCAACCGCCCGGATCTGGAGCCCCTGTCCGAGACCGACCCCACCGATCCCCTTACGGTCTACGATGGCACCAAGCTGATGGCCGAGACCTACTGCACCGTCCACAAGCGCACCTATGGCAGCGATGCGGCGTCCTTCCGCACCGGCTTCATCTACGGGCGTGGCACGCAGATCGGTGAGTACTTCATCCCACGCGTGCTGCGGGGCGAAGCGGTCGATGAGCCCGCGGGCCGCGACCACCCTTGCGACTTCACCTATGTGGTAGATCTCGCCGAGGCCCTGGTTGCTGCCGCCCTGGCACCGCGCCTCACACACACAATCTACAACGTGACCGGCGGACGACTTAGGACGCGCGGCGAGCTCGCCCAAGCCGTGCGGGACCTACTGCCCGACGCCCGCATCGAGCAGGCTGGGGGGATCGATCCCAAGCGGCACTTGCGCGGCCCCTCGGTGCTCGACCGTGTCCGCGATGATATCGGATGGAAGCCGCGCTTCAGCCTCGAAGCGGGCCTCGCCGACTGGCTGGCGCGCGTGCGCTCGTTGGCTTAATGGCTCGGGCCCTCGAACCCATCCGCAGAGGCCGCCGGCGCGGCCCGCAGGAGCGCTAGGTCTTCCCGATGGCCGCTCCCCATGTCTCCACGCCTCCACGTCCCTCGAATGGCTTCCGCACCAAGGCAGACCTTGCTTACGAGCATCTGCGCGAGCAGATCGTCAACGGCACCTACGCGCCCGGCCAGCGGTTGACCCTGGCGGATCTCTCCAAGGGTCTTGGCCTGTCGCAGGTGCCCGTCCGCGAGGCCCTCCTGCGTCTGGAGCGCGAGGGCCTGCTCGAAAGCGAACCCCACAAGGGCATGCGGGTGATGCGGCTGTCCCTCGCGGATGCCCAGGAACTGTTCGAGATCCGCTGCGAGCTCGAAGGTCTGGCGGCGTTCCGGGCTTGCCGCGCCGGCGAGCCGGATCTCGCCGCCGACTTGGCGCAGATCAACGAAGCCTTTGCAAAGGCGTTCGCTCGCGGAGACTACACCCGCATGGGACATGCCAATTGGGGCTTTCACCGGCGCATCCTCCAGGCGGCGGCGAGCGGTCAGCTCATGCGGATGCTAGAAGATGTCTGGACGCGCTCCTTCCGTTTCCGCCTCGGCTATCGGCTGATCCCAGGCCGGGCGGAAGGCACCGTCGCCGAGCATGCCCGGATCGTCGACGCGATCCGGACCGGCGATCCAGACGCGGCGCGCGCAGCGGCCCGAGATCACATTATACGGGCCGGGGCTGACCTTCACGTCACCATGAACGAGATAAGGGAGGGCTGAGGACATGTGGGCCAGGGTCCATCGTGACGTCAGAACGAACGAGGCAGAGGACGGCTGATCGTGCCGCAAGCGACCCTCACCCTTCCCGATCGCGTGCTCGTTACGGGTGCCGCCGGCGGCATCGGTGCCGCCATCGTGCGCCGTCTGTCGGCTGCAGGCGTTGCAGTCCTTGGCACTGATGTCGTCCCCGCGCCAGACGATTTTCCCGGGCGGGATTGGCTACAGGCGGATCTCTGCACCGTGGAAGGCCGGCGCCTGGTCACCGGAGCGGCCGGGGCGGCGCTCGGCGGCATCGTTTACGCGGCCGGGATCATCGATCCCGCGGGCTGGGACATGGTCGAGGAAGAGGCGGCTGATCGACTCTTCGCCCTCAACGTGAAGGCGCCATATTTTCTTGTGCGCGAGCTGATTCCGGGCCTGTCGGAGAACGCGGCGGTCGTGCTCCTCGGCTCCATCGCGAGCTTGCGCAGCTCGCCCCACACACCGTTCTACGCCGCCTCGAAGGCGGCCTTGCGCAACATCGCCGCGTCGCTCGCGACGACGCTCGCCGTGCGCGGGGTGCGGGTGAATGTGCTGGCGCCGGGGCTGATCGACACGCAGCTCACCGACAGTCTCAACGATCGGCTCGCGGTCCAGAGCACCCGCTCGATCCCGGAGATTGCGGCCGAACGCGCGGCTCAGGTTCCGCTTGGGCGGGCCGGGACACCGGAGGAAGTCGCCGATGCCTGCGCTTTCCTCCTGAGCCGGGAAGCGTCCTATGTCGCGGGGTCGACGCTCTTTGCCACCGGCGGTGTGCTCGCCGGCACCATCTAGCCCGGGGAGACCGCATGCCCGTCCCATCGAACCGTGACGCCGCCGTCCTCGTGCTCGGCGCCAGCCGAGGCCTTGGGCGCGGCATCGCTGAGGCTCTGGCCCGCATCGGCTTCACGGTCGGAGTCGGTTGCCGCAAGCCTGAGGATGCCGAGGACGTGAGCGGCGCCATTCGCGCTTCCCACGGTCGCGCCGTGCCGATCGTGGTGGACGTGACTCGGAGCGACACAGTGGAGGCGGCGGTCGGCGCCGTTCGCGGCGCGGCTTCGCGCTTTGCGGGGCTCGTCAACAATGCCGGGGTGATCCACCCCATCGGCCATATCGCGGACACCGACCCCACCCTGTGGGTCGAGGCCCTTCACGCAAATCTCCTCGGTCCCTATCTCGGCGCGCGCGCCGCGCTGCCGCACCTGGATGCCGGCGGTGTCATTGTTAACGTGAGCAGCGGCGCTGCCTCCAACCCCATGGAGGGCTGGGGCGCCTATTGCTGCACCAAGGCCGGCCTCGCGATGCTCACGCGCATGATCGACCACGAGTACCGCGCCAAGGGCATCCACGCCTACGGCTTCCGCCCGGGCGTGGTGGACACGGACATGCAAGGGGACATCCGGGCCTCAGGTATAAATCCCGTAAGCAAGCTGTCGCGCTCCGATCTCGTCCCCGTCACGGTTCCGGCCGAGGCCGTCGCCTGGCTGTTTGCGGAGCGGCCCGCGGATCTGTCCGGCCAGGAGGTCGATGTCCGCAATCCGGCCATACGGGAACGGATCGAAGCCGCCCGGGCAAAGGCTGGGTGCGGCGCGGGAGGCTGAAATTAGGCGGACTTCCGGCGTCCCTGGGTCATCCCCGGGACGCCGCGTTCGATCAACGCCTGCCGGGCGGCGGGGACGTGCCGCAGGGCTTCGAGCTTGGGGGCGCCGCCTTGTCCGCCGAGGCGCTTCGTGGTCTCGATGCTGCCCTTGCAGAGAAGAGCGAGCCCCTCCGCGAGGATGTCGGGCGAGAGCCGCATGAGCGGCACAGACATGCTGAGCGCGGCGACCGTTGCGCCGGCATGATCGTGGATCGGGACGGCCAGACAGAACAGCCCCGGCGTGTATTCCTCATTGTCGATCGCGAAGCCGGACGTCCGGATCCGCCCAAGCTCCTTGATGAGCGCGCCGACGCTCGTGATCGTGTTCTGCGTCATACGGGCGAGCGGCTTCGGCCCAATGCGGCGGCGGACCTCGTCGTCCGGGAGGCTCGCCAGCAGCGCCTTGCCGAGCCCGGTGGCATGGGCGCTGAGCCGCACCCCGACTTCCGACTGAAGCCGTAGGGGATGGGTGCTGTCCACCTTGGCGAGGTAGATGTTCTCGGTGCCGTCGAGGCGGGCGAGCTGAACGGTCTCGTTCAGCGCGGCGGCGATCTGGTTCATGACTGGGTGCGCCTCGCGTACAATGTCCCGGCCCTTGAGATAGGATTGGCCGTTCTGCCAGACCCGGACCCCGAGACTGTAGAGCCGCGTCGTTCCATCGAACTGCACGTAGCGGCGGTTGGCGAGGACAGTAAGCAGCGCATGGAGGCTGCTCTTCGGCAAGCCGGTGGCCTGGAGGAGTGCCATGAAGCTGAGGCCTTCCGCGTGCTCGGCGAGAATTTCGATCAGGTCGAGCACCCGCCCTGCTGACTTCACCCGATCGGTTTGCGTTGCCTCGTCCAAATCGACCCGCTCCCTACACGCATGGCGACAGGCGCCGGATTGACTCGCGAGTCGGAGCGCCTCTAAATTGCGAACTACAGTTCGCATTTATGAACTCATTTGCCGTGAAGGCAAGGCGTTGATGCGCAAAGGAACGCACAAGGGGAGGAAAAGGACGATGGGCTTCAAGCAATCTGCCGTCTCGACGGGCGTGGCGCTGGCGCTCGTCGCCGGTGTGGCTCATGCGCAGGACCTCAAGCAGGTGCCCCGGAACCGGACGCTGATCAGCCAGGGCTGGGACTACTACAATCAGGTGCCTTCGCCGACGAGCATGAGCCCCTATGCGGGCCTACTCCTGCATCAACGCAACAGCCTCCATTACACCGTCAATGAGATGCTGTTCTACACCAACCACATGACCAACGAGGTCATTCCGTGGCAGGCGGAGAGCTTCAGCTACAACGACGCCTTCACGGAAGTGACGGTGAAGATTCGGGACAAGGTGAAGTGGAGCGACGGCCAGCCCTTCACGGCCGACGACGTGGCCTTCACTCTCGACATGCTGAAGTCCGTGGCGCCGGATCTGCTCCTGTCCTCGGCCATCAAGGAATGGGTTGCCAAGGCCGAGGTGCCGGATCCGCGCACGGTGAAGATAACGCTCACTAAGCCCGGCCCGCGCTGGGTCCAGGACTTCCTGGCCCAAGGCCAGGCCGCACGCTTCGTGGTCGTTCCGAAGCACATCTGGAACGGCCAAGACCCAAAGACCTTCAGCTTCTTCGATCTCCAGAAGGGCTGGCCCGTGGGGACCGGCCCCTTCAAGCTCGTGAAGAGCGATGCGGGCTCCATCGCCTACGACCGCCGCGACACCTGGTGGGCCGTGGAAGCCGGCGTCGCGCCCGCCATGCCGGCGGTCGAGCGGGTGATCTTCAAGCCCGCGACAGTCGATGCGGTGCCGCAGCTCTTCACCAACAATGAGATCGACATCGGCCGCGCCCTTCAGATCGGCGCCTTCGAGGCCGCGAAGGCCCGCAACCCGGGCCTCGTGTCCTGGAACAAGTCCGGCCCGATCTGGGGCGCGCCGGACGGCTGTACCTTCCGCCTGATCCCTAACAACCAGAAGGCCCCCTTCGACGACGTGGACGTACGGCGGGCCATCAACGCGGCGATTAACCGCGACCAGCTCATGAACCTGGCCTATGAGGGCTCCATGCCGAAGGCCGCGATGCCGTTCTCATCCTACGGCGGCGTGGTGGCCTACACCTCACAGATGAGGGACCTGGTAGATAAGAGCGGCGTCGACAAGGCGGACCGACAGGCGGTGGAGAAGCTCCTCACGGGCAAGAAGTTCGTCAAGGGCTCCGACGGACTCTGGGCAAAGCCCGGCGGCGAGCCCTGGCCGCTCACGATCGTCATGCTGCAGGGCGATCCGGCGGGTCCGGTCCTCGTCCAGCAGCTCAAGAGCGCGGGCTTCAACGTGGTGTTCCAGGCCCTCCAAAGTGCGGCCCACAACGACGCCATGGCGAGTGGCAACTTCGACCTGTCGCTCCACGTCCATTGCGGCAGCGTCTACGATCCGTGGCAGACCCTCGAGCACTTCCACGGCAAGTACGCGGCGGCGCCCGGCCAGCGGGTGACCAATCCGCGGTCCTACACCCGCTACAAGAACCCGGAGCTCGACGCGATCCTCGACAAGATGGAGGCCATGTCGCCCTCGCCCAAGGACGAGACCTACATGAAGCTCGCGCGCGACGCGACGGCGATCTTCCTGCGCGACCTGCCGGAGATCACGCTGGGCGAGGAGCTCCACGTCCTGACCTTCAACAGCACGCACTGGACCGGCTTCCCGAGCGCCGAGAACCCCTACGTCGCCCCCTATCTCCCATGGGAGGGCTTCAACGTTATCGTTCACCGGCTGAAGCAGAAGAGCTGACGCCTGTCATCATCGCGGCGCGGCACGGTACAGGCCGCGCCGCCCAGCCTGATCCACGCGGAGCGGTCGGTCGGCGTCAAGCCGAGGCACGGATCCGCGTGGATCCATTCACGAGGCTCTGTTGTATTTCGCCTATCTCGCGCGACGCTTCGGGATGATGCTGCTCGTGGTCGTGCTCGCGGTCACGATCAACTTCGTCATCCCGCGGCTGATGCCGGGCGATCCCATCGAGCAGCAGCTCAACCAGCTCGCGTCCTCCGGGGCCGGGCAGATCGGCGATGTCCAGGCGATCGCCGCTTCCTACCGCGCGAAGTTCGGCCTCGATCAGCCCGTCCTCGTCCAGTACTGGAACTACTGGGCCGCCCTGCTGCGCTTCGATCTCGGCGTCTCGCTCGCCCACCATCCCGCCACGGTCGCCGAGACCATCCTGGCGGGGCTTCCCTGGACCCTGGGTCTCCTCGGCTTCACGACCCTCGTCAGCTTCGCGATCGGGACGCTGCTCGGCGGACGCATGGCGTGGCCGCGGCGCTCGGCCTTCATCCGCACCGTCGGCCTGCCGATCCTCCTCGTCTCCGCAGTACCCTACTTCCTCATCGGGCTCGTGTTGCTCTTCGTCTTCGCGACGGTCCTGAAGCTCTTTCCCGCCGGCGGCGGCTATCCCTTCTCCCTGTCGCCCGGCTTCAACTGGGAGACCTTCAAGGGCATCGCCTATCACGCGACCCTTCCCGCCGCCTCGATCATCCTGGCGGAGATCGGGGCCTGGGCGATCGGCATGCGCGGCATGCTTGTGAGCGTGCTGGGCGAAGACTACATCACGCTCGCCGAAGCCAAGGGCCTGCCGGAGCGGCGCGTCTTCCTCTGGTACGGTATGCGCAACGCCTTGCTGCCGCAGCTCACGACCCTGGCGCTCACCCTCGGCCACGTGGTCTCGGGAGCGATCCTGGTCGAGGTCGTGTTCGCCTATCCGGGCATCGGCTACCAACTCTATCAGGCGATTCAGACCAAGGACTACTTCGTCATCCAGGGAATCATCCTGCTGCTGTCGGTCTCGATCGCCGTGGCGATGTTCCTAATGGACCTGATCTACCCCCTGATCGATCCCCGGATCACGACGGAGCGATGATGACAGCCTTCCCTCACTGGACCGAATGTCGGATCGAGACGGAGCGGCGATGAGCACATCTCGCTCGCCAGGCGGCGTCCCGCCTCAGGACGGGACGACAGCGCCCCTCCCGCCGGACCGGGCTCCCGGGCCCGATGGCTTGGGCATGGGGGCTCCCCTGTCCCTAAGCGTGACACCAAGTTCGGGGGCGGTGACGGCTCCCTGCCAGACGCCGGGCGACGTTTCACCCGTGCGTGAGGTGATCGGGCGCGTATTTCGCGAGCCGATGCTCGTCGCCGGGCTCGTGCTGCTCTCCGCGCTCTTCGTCTTCGCAGCGCTCCTACCCCTCGTCCTCGACGAGACCCTGGCGCAGGTCGGCGCGACGCTTCCGCGGCAGCCGCCCTCCGCCGAGCACCTCCTCGGCACGGATGCGCAGGGGCGGGACGTGCTCGTCTCCCTAATCGCCGCCACGCCCCAGACCCTCAAGATCGGCATTCTGGCTGGCGTGATCGGCCTCGCAATCGGGACATTGCTCGGGCTCTGCGCCGGCTTCTTCGGTGGCCTTATCGATACGGTGATCCGCCTCGCCGCCGACGTGATGATGACGATCCCAGGGATTGCGGTGCTGCTCCTCGTCGCTACTAACGTGCGCACCATGAACGTGGAGCTCATGGCCGCCATCGTGGCGTCCCTCTCCTGGATGACCGCGACCCGGACCGTGCGCGCCCAGACCCTATCCTTGCGCGAGCGCTCCTACATTAGCATCGCCCGCCTCAGCGGCGACCGGGGCCTGCGCCTCGTCGTCGAGGAGGTGCTGCCGAACCTGCTGCCGTTCCTGGCTGCGAGCTTCGTGACGGCGGTATCGCGCGCGATTCTCGCCACCATCGGCCTCGAGGCATTGGGGCTTGGGCCGCAGAACGATCTGACGCTCGGCATGATGATCTATTGGGCGCAGTTCTACAGCGCGATCTTGCGCGGGCTGTGGTGGTGGTGGGCGCCGCCCGTCGTGATGATCGCGCTGATCTTCATCGGGCTCCTCCTCACCTCAGCAGGCCTGGACCGCATCGTCAACGTGCGGCTGAGGACGACGTGATGGCAAATTCCGCTGTCCTTCCTGTGAAAATGTCCGCGGTCGCGCAGGACGTGCTGACCGTCCGCGACCTGCAGGTCGAGTTTCGCACCGCGGCCGGTCCCGTGCGCGCCGTCGCCGGCGTGAGCTTCTCATTGAAACCCGGCGAGCGGCTCGGGCTCGTCGGTGAGTCGGGCTCGGGCAAGTCGACCACGATCCTGGCCCTGCTGCGCATGATCAAGCCGCCCGGCCAGATCACCAGCGGCGACGTGCGCCTCGACGGCGAGGACCTCCTCAACCTCCCCCCCGACCGGCTGCGCGCATTGCGCTTCTCCCGCATGTCGCTCATCCCGCAGGGCGCCATGAGCTCGCTGAACCCGGTGCTCAAGGTCCGCGACCAGATCGACGACCTGTTGAGGGCCCACGGTGTGCGACTCTCGGAGCGTGAGCTCATGGCGCGCATCGGCGCGCTTCTCGGGCGCGTCGGCCTCGCGCCCGGCGTCGCGAACCTCTTTCCGCACGAGTTGTCGGGCGGTATGAAGCAGCGAGTCTGCATCGCCATGGCGATCGCGCTGCGGCCCCAGGTCATCATCGCTGACGAGCCCACGAGCGCCCTCGACGTGGTAGTGCAGAGGCAGGTGCTGACGACGCTAGGCGAGGTCCAGGAGGAGATCGGCGCCGCCGTCATCCTCGTCGGGCACGACATGGGACTGATGGCGCAGTTCGCCCACCGCATCGGGGTCATGTATGCGGGCCGCCTCGTGGAGCTCGCTCCCGTCCGAGACATCTTCGCCTCGCCCCGGCACCCCTACACCCAGATGCTGATCTCGAGCTTGCCCTCGCTCACCCGCCGCGGCGTGTTCAAGGGCATTCCCGGCATCGCGCCGTCCCTTCTCAACCCGCCCTCCGGCTGCCCCTTCCACGTGCGCTGCCCGCAGGCCACCGAGCGCTGCTCCGCCGAGGCGCCGATCTTCGGCCCGACCGGCGGAGTCCGGCAGGCGGCCTGCCACTTCGCGGATGAAATTCGATGACGGCGCTCCTGCAAGCCGACAATGTTGCCGTGACCTTCGGGGGCGGCCTCGGCAAGCCGCTGAAGCGGGCCGTGGACGGCATCTCCATTGATGTCGGAGGGCCCAAGCCCAAGATCACGGCGGTCGTCGGCGAGAGCGGCAGCGGCAAGACGACCCTGACCCGGCTGCTGCTGGGCTTCCTGCGGCCGACCTCCGGGAGCGTGCGCTACAAGGGGAGGGAACTCGCCGCAATGACGGCCGAGGAGCACACGGCCTTCCGGCGCGAGGTGCAGGCGATCTTCCAGGACCCCTTCGACGTCTACAACCCGTTCTACAAGGTCGATCGCGTCCTCCTGAAGCCCCTGCGCAATTTCGGAATCGCGACCTCGACGGCGGAGGCCTATGCCCGGATCGAGCAGGCGCTCTCCACCGTCGGCCTGCGCCCGCGGGAGACGCTGGGGCGCTATCCGCACCAGCTCTCGGGCGGGCAGCGCCAGCGCGTGATGATCGCGCGGGCGCTCCTCCTGCAGCCCAAAATCATCCTGGCCGACGAGCCGGTCTCGATGGTGGACGCATCCCTGCGTGCCACGATCCTGGAGAGCCTCTACCGGCTTCGGACGGACCTCGGCATCTCGCTCATTTACGTCACGCACGACCTCACGACGGCCTACCAGATCTCCGACGACGTGGTGGTGCTCTATGGCGGCAGGATCGTCGAGGTCGGCGATGTGGAATCCGTCATCCAGCGGCCCGAGCACCCCTATACGCAGGAGCTCATCGGCGCGATCCCGCCACCCGACCCGAACCAGCCCTGGGGTCAGCGAGCGCCGGTCGAAAAACCTGCGGACACGGTGCCGGCAATTGCTGCAAATGGCTGTTCTTTCGCCAATCGCTGCCCTTATGTGATGCCGGTCTGCCGGGCCGAGACGCCGCCCCTGTTCCAGACGAGCACGGGCCGCCGCACGGCCTGCCATCTCTACGATCCGGCTCTGGCTGACAAGCCGGGAGCGGATCGCGAACGAGCGCTCTAGTGATGATTGACTCCCATTGCCATGCCTGGGCGACCTGGCCCTATCAGCCGCCTGTGCCCGATCCCGAGAGCCGCGGCCGGATCGAGCAGCTCCTGTTCGAGATGGATCAGAACGGCGTCGCGCGCGCCATCGTGATCTGCGCTGGCATCGACGGCAACCCAGACAACAACCGCTACGTCTATGACGCCGTGAAGCGTTTCCCTGGCCGGCTCGTGCCCTTCGCGGATGTGGATTCGCGCTGGCTCGCGACCCACCAGACGCCCGGGGCCGCGGGCCGGCTCCGCGATGCTGCCGAGGCCTTCGGTCTCGTGGGCTTCACCCATTACCTGCGCGACGAGGAAGACGGCGCCTGGCTCCTGTCCGAAGAGGGCGATGCCTTCCTGCGGCAGGCCACGAACGCGAACCTCATCCTCAGCCTCGCCTGCACCCCGCGGCACATGCCGGTGGTCGAGACAATCGCGGAGCGCTACCCGCTTCCGATCCTCTGCCACCACATGGCGCGGGTGCAAGCCGATTTCCCAGGCCGCAGCGGCCTTGAAGACATCATTGCCGCTTCGCGCCACACGAATGTTTTCATCAAGCTCTCGGGCTTCGGCTATGCAGCACCGAAGGAGGGCTTTCCCTATCTCGATCTGGCCTGGGTGGTGCGCTGCCTTTACGAGTTCTACGGGCCGGAGCGCCTGTGCTGGGGCTCGGACTATCCGGTGGTGCGCCGATTCATGACCTATGCCCAGTCCCTGGACGTGGCGCGCCGCCACTGCGCCTTCATGCCGGAGGGCGAGCGTGCCCTCGTCTTCGGTGGCACCATGGCGCGCCTGTTGCGGGAACGGGAGGGCGCCTAAGCCTTGGGCGCCTCTAGCGCGAACATGCGCGGCAGCGGGTAGCTCACCGCGAAGTCGCCCTCCATGACCAGCACGTCCGCCATGTGGGCGCGCCAGCACTGCATCACTGGATTGTCGCGGTTCGCCGGCATGGTATGATCGACGCGCCGGAGGATGTGGGCAAAGAGGGTGTGGCTCGCCTCGTCGAGGTAGATCTCGTAGCGCAGGATACCCGAGCCAAGGAGCATCGCAGTCATCTCGGGCCAGATTTTGTCGTGCCGCTTCTTGTACTCCGCAGCCATACCGGGCCTGAGCTTCAGGGCAAACGCGTAGGTTTCGGTTGCAGCGTCGTCTGTCATGGGTGCGCTGCTATCGCGGGAGCTTGGGGGGCCGGGGCGAAGACGTCCGCATCCGCGCCGCGCCCGGCGCGCAGCATCGCCTCGATGAGCGACACGGCGGTGGCGCCAACCTCACCCGGCGAAGAGTTCGCGCCGCGCCCCTGCGCCAAATCGATCAGCGCATCGGTGGGGCGCCGCCCCTCCGGCACCCAGGTTCCGGGCTCGATTGTAAGGGTGCGGTTCTTCCCGTCGTGCCGGCGGATCTCGCACCAGTCGCGATCCACGTCGGCAATCACGACTCCCTCAGAGCCGCTGACTACGAGGCGCATGAGCGCGCGGTTGTTCTCAGGCATCGCGGCGGCACCATGGAGGGTCCCGACCGCGCCGCCCTGGAATGCGATTGCGGCGGCGTTGCACAGGTCGATCTGGCTTTCCTTGACGTGGCGCGCGCTCACGCGGCGTGGCTCGAGCCCTGTTAGCCAGAGCATGAAAGGGATCGCATGCGAGAGCTGGCCGTAGGCGAAGCCGCCGCCCTGCGCAGGGTCCTGCCAGGTGGAGCGGTCGGGCCGGAAGAAGGTCGTCTTCCATTTCTCCAGCCCCTTGTCGCCTGAGAAGACGGTGCGGGTCACAGAGACGAAGGAGCAGAAGACGCTCTCGATCGTGCCTACCGCCTCGCCCGAGCGAAGGAGGCCGCGCAGCTCCTCCACATGCGGCATGTACTGGTAGGGGTTGCACACGAGGAGATGCACGCCCCGCCGGCGCGCGCGCTCCACGAGATCCCAGGCCTCGCGGGGATCGAGGGTCAGCGGCTTCTCACACAGCACATGGGCGCCGGCCTCAATGGCGTCGGCGGCGTGCCGGTAGTGAAGATGATGCGGTGAGGACACGATCACCACATCGGGCCTACGAGCGAGGAGGTCGTGGTAATCCTCGGAGGCATAGGCAAACCCGAAGTGGTTCTTCACCCGCTCCAGCTCCTCCGCGCCGAGGCGGCAGACGCCGTCGAGCACCACGTCGGGTCGAGATGCGAGCGTCGGGATGTGGCTCGCCGCGCCCCACCAGCCGGCGCCGATCAGCGACGCCCGCACGCTGCGTTCGGGATGATTCATGAGAGGGCTTTCTCAGCTGCGAGAGGACGCGCCGGCCGCACGACCGGCCAGAGCAGGGCCGCGAGGGCGACACTAAGGAACGTCAGCGCGATCGGGCGGCCGAACAGGGCGGTGATATCCCCGCCCGAGGCCATGAGGCCGGTCCTGAGCTCCTGCTCAGCCAAGGGCGCCAGCACGAGGCCGACCACGAAGGGTGCAATAGGCACCCGGGCATATTCGAGGCCGAAGCCGATCACCCCGAAGGCCAGCATCACCCACACATCGAACATGCGCGCATTCCCGGTATAGGCGCCGAGGATGCAGACCACGAGAATCGCCGGAAAGATCCAGACCCGAGAGATGAGCATCAGGCGGGCGAAGAGCAGCACGCCCACGGTCATGAGGACGAACATCACCACATGGGCCACGAGATGCGCGGCCATGATGGAGTTCACAATCTCGGGGTGGTGCACGTAGAGCATCGGCCCAGGCGCGACATTGTGGATGATGAGCGCGCCGAGCAGCACCGAGTCGGCCAACCCGCCGGGGATGCCGAGAGTCAGGAGCGGGATCAGGGTGCCGCCGGTCGTGGCGTTGTTGGCGCTCTCGGCGGCGACGATCGCCTCCTCGCTGCCCTGGCCGAACATCTCAGGCCGCTTCGAGGCTCGCCGCGCCGTGGTGTAGGCGACGATCGAGGCGATGGTGGCGCCGACGCCGGGCAAGATGCCTACGCCGATGCCGATTAGCGCCGAGCGGATCATATTCCAGCCGTGGACCACGTAGTCCCGCGCAGAGACCAGGATGCCTTTCATGTTGGCGCGGACGTGATCGGTGTCCTCGTCCTCGATGTTGATGGTGTCGGCGAGCAACTGGCTGATCGCGAAGATGCCCAGGATTACGGGCAGAATCTCGAAGCCCGCCGTCATCTGGACGGAGCCGAAGGTGAGGCGGTTCGCACCGGACGACGGATCGAGCCCGGGCATCGATGTCAGCATGCCGAGGAGCGCCGCGATGAGCCCCTTGAGCAGGGAGCCGCGGCTCAAAGAGGAGATCAGCACCAGCGCCATGCAGACGACCGCGAAGATCTCCCAGGGCCCGAACACCACGGCCACGCGGGCGAGCGGCGGGGCGAGCAGCACGAGGGCGACCCAGGACAGGGCGCCGCCGATGATCGAGGAGGCGTTTCCGAGCCCCATGGCCCGGCCCGGCTGGCCGGCCTTTGCGAGCGGATAGCCGTCGAGGCAGGTCATGATGGCATTGGGCTCGCCCGGGATGCGCATCAATGTTGCGGTTACGAGCCCGCCACTGACCCCGCCGACGAAGAGTGCGATGAGAAGCACCACCGCATCGACGCTCTGCATTGTGAAGGTGAAGGGCAGCACCAGCACCATGAGGGTGCCGGTATTGATGCCGGGCAGCACGCCGATGGCGATGCCGAGCAGCACGCCGCCGGTGAGCAACGCGAAAGTGCTGGGCTCCAGGAGATGCAGGAAGGCGGCGCTGAGGGTCATGAACCTGTGATCGGAACCAGAGGCTGCAGCCCCTCAGGGCGTGTGCAGGCCGGACGGGGAGATAAGGTGGACTGCATCAGGGTAGCGGAAAGCCGAGGAGCCCGCCGAAAACAAAGGTGAGCGCCCCGCTCACCCCGAGCGCCACAGCAAGAGCGATGGCGGCTGCCTTGAGGCTGCGCCGGCTCATGGCGAAGCCCGCCGCGAAGACGAAGGCGGTCGTCGCCCAGAAGAAGCCGAGAGGCGCCCAGTGCAGGGCCGCGGCGTAGGCAGCCGCCAGCAGGAGCACGAGGAAGGCGAGCAGTGGCCGGCGCCATCCCGATCCTTCTTCGCCAACGCCGAGGATCATCGAGGTCTCGGCGGCGCCGAGGCTCCTGCCCCGCAAGGACAGTACGAGCGCCAGCCCTGAAAGGACGATCAGCAAGAGGCAGATCGCGATCGGAAACGAACCCGGTCCGAGTGGATCGAACCGGGACGGCGGCAGCTTCCAGGCCTGGACCAGGAAGACGACGCCGACGATGAGCACGCCCACGGAAAAGCCGATATCCGCGTTGCGTTCCTTACGCGAGCCGGTGCTCATCGTGGTCTCTGCCGTGAGAATGCGATGCGGGCGGACTAGCCGCCCAGCTCCTTGCCGAGGGGCTGCACCGCAGCGTCGATGGCGTTGATGCGCTGGGCGAGCGCGTCACCCTTCAGGAAGTCCGCGGCGACGCCCTGCTTGGCGAAGGCGTCCTTCAGCCCCGAGTCCTGCATGGCCTCCTCGATCGCATTCGCGAGCTTCTGGACCACCGGCTTCGGCGTGCTCTTCGGCGCGAACCACCAGGTGTCGACGGAGACGTCCACGTCGGAGCCGAGCTCCTTGGTGGAGGGCACGTCCGGCATATCCGCAGCGCGGGCCGGCCCGATCACGGCGAGAGCCTTGATCCCGGACCCTTGGAAGCCCTTGTATTCCTGCGGCGAGACGACCGTGTAGGCCGAGTGTCCGCCGAGCACCGACTGCAGGCGTTTCGGCCCGTCGCCGACCTGCACGATGCGCGGCCGATAGCCGGCCTTTTGGGCGAGGACGAGGGTCGCGATGTGGCTCGCGCCGCCGATGGAATTGGCCTCCGTGATCTCGTTTGGCTTAACCTTTGCAGCGTCCACGAGGTCCTTGAAGGTCTTGTAAGGGCCGTTCTCGGCCACCGTCACGATGAAGCGGGTGCTGCCCGTCTGGGCGATGGGCTCGTAGGCCTCCGCCCCGAAGGGTAGCTTGCCGACGGCCTTCGTGCCGAGGAGACCCAGGTGATAGACGAGGATCTCGTGCCCGTCCGCGGCCGCCTCCTTGACGCGGGTTGCCGCAATGGGGCCGCCGTTCACGTTGACCACGACGGTCGGCTGGCCGAGGGACTTCTGCTCCCCGATCTTGTTCAGCACGAGCCGGGTGACGGTGTCGGTGGCGGAGCCCGGTCCCGCCGGGACGATCACTTGGATCGGCTTATCGGGGAATTGCGCCGCGGCCGGGCCGGCCACGGCAAGCGCAGCCGCCGCGAGGGCGAGCTGCGCGGTTCTCAGGATCGTCTTCATGCGTCTCCTCCTGTGGGTTCGAGGCGCCGTTGGCCGGCGCTCGTCCGGCGCTCGTGATGCGGGCCGGTCGCCGGCCGCTTTGGGGCTCAGACCCTGCGCTCCTCGATCCAGTCGAGAGTGATGTCCATGCCGAAGCCGGGAGCGTCGGACGGCACTAGATACCCTTTCTTCGGCACGGACATTCCGGGAATGATGATGTCGCCTTCGAGCGAGGTGCCGGGCGCTCCTTGTGGCAGGAACTCGCCCCAGGGGCAGTTCGGCATCGCGTAGACGAAATGCTGGCCGAAGGGATAGTTCAAGCCCGCGTGCGGGATCACCGGGATGCCCGCGGATTCCGCGAGAAGGCAGATCTTCAACAGCCCCGTGACGCCGCCGGACCAGTTGATGTCCGGCTGGTAGATGTCCACGAGGCGCTTGGCGGTTGCGTGCGAGAACACCTGCGGGGTGTACCAGTGCTCGCCCGTGGCGAGCGTCTGCCAGGGCACGCGGCGGCGCACCTCCGCGAACCCATCCATATCCTCCGGGATGAGGTAATCCTCGATCCATTTAAGGCCGTAGGGGCGCAGGCGTTCGGCCATGCGCACCGTGAATTCCACGTTGAGGGCCATCCAGCAATCGAGCATCAGCTCGACCTTGCTGCCCACGTTCTCACGGGCCCGTGCGACCAGCTCCTCGTTCCGGTCGAGGCCTTCGAGCCCTTCGGAGAAGCTGTGCGGGCAGGCAAGCTTCGTGGCCTTGAACCCGAGCTCCATGTACCAGTCGGTGTCGTTGCCGGTCGCGTAGCAGAACTGGGCCTCGCGCGCCGGGCCGCCGAGCAGTTCGTAGACGGGGCGCCTCAGGATCTTGCCCTTGAGGTCCCAGAGCGCGAGATCGAGGGCGCTGATCGCGTAGCTCGCGAGACCGCCGGCGCTGTAGGGCGAGGCCGCCCTTGCCATCATGTCCCAGAGTTTCTCGGTCGCGAGGCAGGATTCGCCGAGGAGCAGCGGCGCGAAATGGTCGTTGATGATTGATGTGACCGGGGTGCCGTAGCGGCCCGTCCCGAAGCCCCAGGTCCCGTCCTCCGCGAATACGAGGCAGCCGATGTCGGGCCAAGTCGGTCGCCACAGCGAGCGATGCCGCTTGAAGCGCGGATAGCGCGACATCGGACCCGCGACTTCCGTGTCGGTTCCCCAATAGGGGCGGCCGCCCGGCGCCGCAGGAGTCGGTCGCCGCAATGGCTTCATCGAGAAGGCGCGAATCTCTTTGATCTTCATCATCGTCTCATGGGCGTTGCGCTCGCCCGACCTAAGCCCGGCATGGCGCGTTCCCTAACAGCCTTTCGGTCATCCTCACGAACGTCGGACGAGGCGGAACGGTCTTGTCTCTATGCCTCAGTTCATATACGGGAACTAAAGTTCTCATTTTTGAGGATGTCATCGTTGAAGCGCGCTCGTCAAGGGCAACTGCCCGCCGCGCCTCGCAGCAGGAACGGATGTGAACACGGCTATGAATGAGGGGAATGCCGCAGCAGCCCCCCGCTCGGAGATGAACACCTATCGGTTCGATGGTCAGCGCACGATTGCAACGGGCGGGGCGCAGGGGATTGGCCGCTCGATCGTGGAGCGGTTCGTGGCGAGCGGTGCCGAGGTCGAGATCTGGGACGTGGACGGGGCGCTCGCTGAGGACGCTGCCCGTTCCTGCGGCGCGGCCGTACGGGGGCGGGTCGTCGATGTTACGGATGCCACTACGGTCGAAGCCGCCTCAGGCGCGCGCGAGCGGATCGACATTCTCGTGTGCTCGGCCGGCATTGCGGGCCCGAACGCCAGGACCTGGGAGTACCCGCTCGACGCGTGGAGCCGCGTGATGCGCATCAACGTCGATGGGGTATTCCATTGCTGCCGGGCCATGGTGCCCCTGATGCTCCGCAGCGGGTATGGCCGCATCGTCAACATCGCGTCCGTGGCCGGCAAAGAGGGCAACCCAAACGCCTCCGCCTACTCGGCCTCCAAGGCTGCGGTGATCGGGCTCACGAAGTCGCTCGGCAAGGAGCTGGCGGACAAGGACATCGCGGTGAACTGCATCACGCCGGCGGCGGCGCGCACGCGCATCTTCGACCAAATGAGCGAGGAGCACATCGCTTTCATGCTCTCCAAGATCCCGCGCGGGCGCTTCCTGGAGGTCGAGGAGGTCGCATCCCTCGTGGCCTGGCTCGCCTCCGCCGAGAACGCCTTCACCACCGCCGGCGTCTTCGACATCTCCGGCGGACGCGCGACCTACTAGCGACAGCACGAGGCCCCGGCAGAGGGCCACCGGGAGCGGGCATGAGACCCAACATTCTCTGGATCCTGTCGGATGAGCTGCGCAGCGACGCGCTCGCCTGCTACCAGCGCTCCTGGCGGCCCGTCGCGACGCCCAATATCGACCGGATCGCCGAGCGCGGGATCCTGTTCGAGAACAATTTTTGCAACTCGCCGGTCTGTGTGTCCTCGCGGGTCAGCATGCTCACCGCCACGCACCCGGAGCGGAACGGGGTCTATTACAATGAGGGCGCCTGGGCCGATTTCGAGCCGCCCGTGCGGCTCGATACCTTTCCGGAGACCTTCGCGCGGGCCGGTTACCGCACGGCCTCCATCGGCAAGAGCCATGGGCCGAAAGCCTACCGTCCCTGGCAGGAGAAGAACGAGCAGGGCAGCGGCATGGGCGTGTTCGGCGCTGCCGGCGACCGCCTCCAGGCCATCGTCCCCTCGGGCATCCCGGCGGCCGTCGGCGGGGTCTATCCGGACGATCTCCCCTATCCGCCGGAAGCGGTCACCCGGAACGCCCTCGACTGGCTCCGCGGCGCCGGCGACGCGCCCTTCCTGCTGCGCATAAGCTACCTGCAGCCCCATACGCCCGTCTTCCCGCCGGCCCTTTTCCGGCGCCTCTACGATGCCACGGACTGGCCGGGCCACGATCTCCCGCGCCGGGACCTGAGCGAATACGACAGGCGCTTCTCGGAGATGGTCGGCGGGGGCACCCTGACCGACGCCGAGCTCAAACAAGCGCAGGCCGATTACCACGCGCTCGTCGCCTGGCTTGACGTCCAGGTTGGGCTGATTCTCAGTTTCCTGAGAACACGCGGGCTTGATCGGACGACCATCGTGGTGCTGACATCCGATCACGGCGCGTCGCTCGGCGAGAACGGCCTTCTCAGCAAGGTGGTCTTCGCGCCGCAGTCGCAACGCACGCCCCTGATCCTGTCCTGGCCCGGACGCCTCCCGGAGGCGGAGCGCCGGCAGGAACTGTCGCAGAACCTCGACCTCGCCCGCACCTTCTGCGACCTCGCCGGCGTGCCTGCGCCCGAGACCTTCGAGGGCCGCTCTCTCGTCTCGGCGGCGGCGCCGGATGCGATCTTCTCCACGGTCGGCTTTGGTCTTGCCAAGAGCCGGGCCTCCGCGGCGGTGGGAGCCGGAATCTGGCGCAACGGCGCGGGCTGGCCCAGGCGCGGCTGCATTCGCACGGAACGCTTCCGGCTCGACATGAACGTCAGGCTCAACGGCGGACCCGTGCCGCCCGAGGAAGAGGATGTCTTCCTCGCCGGCTGGAGAGCCGATCCCCTGGAACTCCGCAACCTCGCGAACGACGCCGCCTATGCGGACGTGTGCCGGAATCTGAGGGCCCGCCTACTCCAGCACTGCACCGATGGTATCGAGCCCTCCACGGTGCCGGTCTACAGCCCCGATCAGGCTCCGGATTTCGCGCCGCCGAAGTTCACGTAGGAGATACACGTTTAGGTCGCGGTTACCACCGCGGTTGCAGGTGCGAGAATCCACGCCTTTCGCCTCCGGTGCGCAGCTGTTCACAGGATTACACGAGAGCCGTCTAGCTTTCATCCGGCGATATATCGGTGAGAGCAGGCAAGGACAGCTTCTGGCACTTCTCGGACGTCTTGCCGAATGTCGGCTCAGGCGGAGAACACCGGATGCTCATGTGACGCACAGATTATCGCCTATTGACACTAACCGGACGTTTGGTTGCCACCCCCTCCTGCGAGAAGCTTCCGGGGCTTCAAAGTGTCATCTAGAGCGGTTAGGAGTTGCGTGGAATCGGGTGATCTGATTCCAAGGCTGTGGGGGTGAGAGCCCAGGACCTCACCATGACGGCCCCGATGTCTCAGGACCTGCGCCAGCGGATTGTCCGCGCG
>JAESFL010000258.1_pt1 | contig 44918 bp, 41 predicted proteins | sample 9269401 | NCBI WGS metagenome assembly JAESFL01 (sample SAMN14506025, study PRJNA617098) | algae metagenome | isolation source: Gloeocapsa sp. UFS-A4-WI-NPMV-4B04 and co-occurring heterotrophs from desert... | place: USA: Utah | collected 2006-10-01 | reverse complement strand
CGGGAGGGCCGGCGCCGCTTCAATCCGGAGCCGCTCGCGATGACTGCCCTCGTCCGAGGCATCGCCGATGCGCAGCGGCATCAGGCCGGCCGTCAGGGTGCGACGGTCACCGTCTCCGAGACGCTGCCTGAGATCGTCGCCGACCGCCTCGCCGTTGAGCAGGTGTTCGGCAACCTCATCGACAACGCTCTCAAGTATCTCGACCCCGCCCGACCCGGTCAAATCGCGATCTCGGCCGGGCCCGCGCCTGGTAAACGGATCCGGTTCACCGTGTCCGACAACGGCCGGGGCATCGCTCCCCAAGATCACGGCCGGATCTTCGAGCTGTTTCGGCGCTCCGGCGTGCAGGATCGCCCGGGGGAGGGGATCGGCCTCGCCAGCGTGAAGGCGCTGGTGCGCACACTCGGCGGACGAATCGAGGTGTCCTCGCAGCCGGGGAAGGGCACAACCTTTATCGTGACGCTGCCGCGCGAGCCGGTTACAGGCCGAAGCGAGGCGGCGACATCGAACCCTCCCGAGACGATGTCCCTGGCCGCGGAGTGACCATGCAGCCGCCCTTCCACGCCGTCAGCATCGTGATGATCGAGGATGACGAGGGTCACGCCCGTCTCATCGAGCGGAATATCCGCCGCGCGGGCGTCAATAACGAGATCGTGCCGTTCCGTGACGGCACCTCGGCGCTCGAATTCCTGTTCGGTGCCGACGGCTCGGGCGAGGTCAGCAACCGGCGCCATCTCCTGATCCTGCTCGACCTCAACCTGCCGGACATGACCGGCATCGACATTCTGGAGCGGATCAAGGCCAATCCGAACACCAAGCGTTCGCCGGTCGTCGTCCTGACGACGACCGATGACAGTCGCGAGATCCAGCGCTGCTACGATCTCGGGGCGAACGTCTACATCACCAAGCCGGTCAATTACGAAGGCTTCTCGAACGCGATCCGTCAGCTCGGGCTGTTCTTCTCGGTCATTCAGGTACCCGAGAACTCATGAGCGACGCGAGTCCGGCCCTTATCCTCTACATCGACGACGATCCCGGCCTCGGGCGCTTGGTACAGCGCTCGCTCCAGGCACGGGGCTATCGGGTCGAACTCGCCGTGAGCGGCGAGGAGGGGCTGGCGCGGGCGCAAACCGGCGGGATCGATCTGATCGCCCTCGACCACCACATGCCCGACCGGACCGGGCTTGACCTGCTGCCGCTGCTCCGCAGCCTGCCGGATGCGCCGCCGGTCGTCTACGTCACCGGCTCCGAGGACAGCCGGGTCGCGGTGGCGGCCCTCAAGGCGGGCGCGGTCGATTACGTCTGGAAGGACCTCCACGGACAATTCCGCGAATTGCTCGGCGGGGCGGTCGACACGGCCCTGCGCCAGGAATCGCTGCGGCGGGACAAGGAGCGGGCGGAGGCCGCCGTCCGCGAGGCGCGCGACCGGGCGGAGCTTCTGCTGCGCGAGGTGAATCACCGGGTCGCCAATTCGCTGACCCTCGTCGCCGCACTCGCGCGCATGCAGACCAATGCGGTGGCCGATCCGGCCGCCAAGCAGGCCTTGGAGGAGATGCAGGCCCGCATCTCGGCCATCGCCGGCATCCACCGCCGGCTCTACACCTCGCAGGACGTGGAGGCCGTGGAACTCGACGCCTACCTCACGGGGCTCGTCGAGGAATTGCAACTCGCGATGAAGGCGTCTGGCCGCGACCACGCCATCCGTCTCCAGGCGGAGCCGATCCGGCTCGCCACCGATAAGGCGGTCTCGCTGGGCGTCGTCGTCACCGAGCTGGTCACCAACGCCTACAAATACGCCTACCCGTCCGAGACCCAGGGCGAGATCCGCGTGCGCGTCGTGCGGGAGGGGCCCGATACGCTTTCCCTTGCGGTGGAGGATGACGGCATCGGCTGGACGGGGGAGGGCGAGGCGAAGGGCACCGGCCTGGGCTCGCGCATCATCCGGGCGATGGCCTCCAACCTGCGCTCCGCGTTGACCTACGCTCCCGGTCGGATTGGGACGCGAGCCGTGCTGTCCTTTCAGGCCTGATCTCGGATCATCGGTTCGGCGAGCGACGGAAAGACTCGGCCAGTAGCCTCGGCCCGCCAGAGCGTGACGCGTGATGCTGCCTGAGATTTCCGCTCTGGACAGGACCATGGAAGCTTGGCCTGAGGCGATAATTTCTATCGCAATCGATGAACCGAGTCCGCCGAGACAGGTTGCCCGAGCGGCAGGTCTGCTGCCTGTTTCTCCCAAGACTTCGACCCGCCCGACCCTGTCGGCGCGGGCTTCTTTTTGACCGGGGACCCTCTGATCGAAGATCGGTCGTCGGGCCCTCAGAAGCGGCGGCAGCGAACGGCCTCGTCGGCGAGGGAAGTGCGCACGACCTGCCCACCTGCCGCCTCGCAGGTCGAGCGGAACGACCGTTCGGGCCGGTGAAAACCCCAGATGGCGATCATCGGCGCCACCATGATGAACACGGTCATACCCATGATGAAGGCGGGAAACCATTCCGGCATCGGCCGGGAGGAGGGCGGTTCCGGACGGATCGGCGGCATGGGTGCCAGGAAGGCCAGGAGCGGGAGCAGATCCAAGGCGCTCATGGTTCGGGGTCTCTCGCGATGGCGGTACGGACCGCCGAGGCTGGACGTCTCGGGATCAACGCGTCGTCGTCCTATCCGGTCACGTTGAAGACGGAAGGCGATGCGTCGCAGGTCTGGTTGGCCGGCCGGGCGCTCACGGCACCGGGACCGGCTCGGTCAACGCGTCGACCGACAGCAGGTAGGTGACGAGGTCGCTCTGCTCATTGCCGCTCACGCCGGCGGCCGTATCCGCCCAGTAGCTGTGGCCTTTGCCCGTGACGCGGGCGGTGCGCGCCTTTTGTGAGGCGGCATTCGCTGCAACGACGCGCGCGCGCAGGCCGCGATCGACGAGAGCCCTCAGACTGTTGGCCGGATCAGGCGCGACGCCTGCGTCGAGCGTGCCCGGAACGCCGAGTTGCCTCTCCGCATCGGGACCGACCGCGACACCCGAGTCGTGCAGATAGGGCGCGCTCCAAGCGAGACCGACGAGATTCTGCACCTTGTAACCGCCCCTGGTGCCGGCATGCGCCCAGGCGAGCTGCACCTGCTTGAGGACATCGCCCTCCAGAGGAATCGGGACGAGCTTCGGATCGGGCGGGAGCGGAAAGGGGGTGTCGGTAGCAAAGACAGCCGGGGGCGCGAGACGCGCCTCCATCCGTACGGTCGATCGCGCACGGCTCGGCTGCGTCCCGATCTCCTCGACCGGAATGACCCGGTTGTTGCTGAGCGCCGGCCCGGCATGGCAACCGGCGCAGCCCACGCGCTCGAACACCGCGCGGCCACGCTTCACTTGCTCCGCGTCGACAGCGACACCGGGCGCACGCAGGAGATTCTGAAAGGCCGACATCGCATTGTTGGCGTAGTTGGCGGGTTCTCCCGGCACGGAAGCCAGAAGTCCGTTATCGGTCATGTAGTTCGTCGCAGGGAAGCTCGGCAGCACGGCGTAGCTGTTGAGACCCGATGTCCCCGGCGTCGGGTCGGCCGCTTCCAGTACCTCGGTGGGGAGCTTTCCAGAGCCCGGCTCGTAGCGGAGCGACGCCGCCGCGGCGCCCTGCAGCACCGTTCCGAGATAGACCTGAGGATCGATCCCGAACAGGGTCTTGGCGGCTCGCGTCTGCTGCGTCGTATCGGAATTGGCGGCGTGAACGTTGTTGTTGAGCGCCGACAATCCCCTGAAGGGTCCGATCCCGGCCCGCCCGCTCCAGCTATAGGGCTCGGCATAGGCCGAGAAGCTCGACGGGATCGAGGTCGGGTTGGTCTCGCGGTCGGCGGAGGAATCGAAGCTGCCGGCGGGCCAGCTCGCGACCTCCACCTTGGCCGCCGCCTCGAACGCGGCCCGATCGGGCAGCAGTGCCTGTCCGCCATCCTCGGTCGTCATGCTCCGGGCCGGATCGCCCGGATGGGCGGACGGGTCGGCGCTGCCGTGCATGAAGTAGGCGGTCGCGTTGCTCGCCAGCGCCATCAGCAGGCCGGCATTGAGGTCGGTGTTGGGCGCACCCTCCACCACCTTGCCCGAGGCCGGATCGACTGCTGCATGACAAAGCGCGCAGGTGATCCCCATGCGCAGGCGTCCGCGGTCATAGAAGGTGCGGATGCCGAGGATGAAGGCCGAGCCCCGCGGCACGTCGAGCCCGGTCGGCACCAGTTCCCCCGTCTTCCAGACCCTGTCGCCCACCGTCACGTCGCGGGCCATGCGGACCTGGAGATTGGACGTGCCCGCACCGCCGAGCAGGAGGATCGCGCGAGCCACTTCATAGGGCGTCACGCCGCCGTCAAGCATTCCCATCACGTCGGAGAGGAACACTTCGTTGCCGAAGGTCTCGCGATAAAAGGCGTTCCGGCCGCGCGTCACCAGCGCGTCGTCGATGGCAACGGCGCCCTTCTCGGCGGACAGATCGTTGCGCCCCTCCGGCGTGGCCTTGAGCCGCTCAGCCTCATCCCGCGCAACGCGCCGGCCGAGGATGTCGTACGCGGTCTGCAATGGGTAGCGCCCCGGATTCAGCAGGTCCGCCTCGTCCGGCATCGGCGCGTAGCTGAAGCGGGCGATAGCACCGAGCGCGATGATGGCGCCGGCTGCAACGGCGGAGATGGTGAGAAGACGAAGTGGCCTCGCCATTAGGGCGCATATCTCCGGCGGCAATAGGTGAAAAAGATGTTTCCGGACAACCTTGTCCGTAGAATGATGACCGCCATGACTGGGAATAACGTAGGCCAGGTTGTCTTTGACGAAGGACATATGGTGCGGCCGGCCCGTTTTCGGTCACGTCCACATGCCTCTGAACAACGATACGCTCTTTGGAGCCCTGATAATCTATGTTGGCGCAAGGCACAGCAAATCGCGGGACAAGTCCGAAGCCGGGGCACAAGCCCCTGCCCAAGTCCGTGATCTGCCACAGGACCTGATGCAACAGACTGCCCTTGACGAACTTGCCTCGCCCCTCGACGACGAGGTGCCGACGCTCCCCCCTGAGGTTCAGCAACGCCTCGGATCCCTCCTTGCCGAAGCCTATGCGCGAATGCCGGGTCATCCGAATGCGGAGGCCGGCCGTTTCGACGCCCTTCTGGCTCGGCTGGAGACCGTCCTCGTCGCCCAGGAAGGCAAGGACGAGGAATCGTTCCGGGCGTCCATCATCGAAATGACGCCGCGGCTCTACAACTTCGCCATGTCGCTGACGAAGAATCCGTCGGCCGCCGACGATCTCGTGCAGGACACGTTCCTTCGGGCTTGGCGCAGCCGCTCCCGCTTCACCGTCGGTACGAATCTCGGCGCGTGGCTGTTCACGATCATGCGCAACGCCTTCTATTCGCGCCACCGCAAGGAGGTGCGCGAGGTCGCCGACAGCGACGGCGATTACGCCGAGCGCCTCGCCGCGGCCCCCGAGCAATCGGGCCATGTCGATCTGATGGATGCGCAGACGGCGCTGGCCAAGCTGCCGCTGCCGATGCGCCAAGCGCTGATCCTCGTCGCGATCGAGAACCTCAGCTACGAGGAAGCGGCGACCGTCATGAATTGCCGCATCGGCACGGTGAAGAGCCGTGTCTGGCGTGCACGCGAACAGCTCGCGCAGATCCTCGGCTACAGCGCCGCCGATGTCGGCTCCGACAGCATGACGCTCTCGGCCGTCGGCGGCTCGACCTGGATGGCCTGACCCTCGGCGATCTGAGGCGCCGAGTCCGGCTCGGCGCCCGCTCCCATCAGGCGCTCATCTGCAATTGGAGCTGCGGCAGGCGCGACGTCCGTGCAAGGCCGAACTCCTTGAGCGACACGACCTCGACCAGCGCGTCCTTGCGGGCAATGACGACGCTGTTGTCCGGCACCGGCGTCCAGGTCGCGTGCTCCTTATCGAGCGGCTCCGAAACGACGACGACGCCGTCCGCCGACTGCCGGTAATACATGCTGTTGGCCGCATCGTTGGCGGCGTAGCGGAAGGCGTAGAGGTCGCGCCCGTCGGCGAGCGCCGCCGTGAAGCGGAATGGGTGCCCCCCCTCGATGCCGCCGACCATCTCGGTGACCTTGGCCAGTGCCAGAGCCGTCGCGGTAATCGGGTCGCGCTCGACCTCCGAGGCCATCAGGCCTTGCCCGAGGATCGCCAGGAACAGAGCCTCCGAGTCCGTGGTGCCGTTGCGCGAGGGATAGAGCTCGTCCGGAATCAGCGCCTCGATCGGGCGGCGCAGTCGCGCCCAGTCGCCGACATAGCCGTTATGCATGAACAGCCACGGCCCGCAGGCGAAGGGATGGCAGTTCGGCCGGGTGATCGGCGTGCCGGTCGCCGCCCGCACGTGGGCGAAGAACAGGTGCGAGTGCAGGTGGCGGCAGATGTAGCGCAGGTTCTCGTCCGACCAGGCCGGTTGCACCTCGCGGAAGCGGCCGGGCTCGGGATGGTCACCGTACCAGCCGAGGCCGAAGCCGTCGCCGTTGGTGCTCGCGGTCGATTCGAGCGCCTTGATGCTCTGCGAGACCAGCGAGTGCGCCGGCTCGGTCACATAATGTTCGAGCGGGATCGTGCGGCCCCGATAAGCGATCCAGCGACACATCGTTTCGGGTCTCCCACAGCGTTCCAGCGCATCGCGCATCGGGGATGATCGTGGAGAAACCGCGTCACCTTGAGCGCAGCCGCGCGCGCCGGTCCAGCGCGGCGGGTCATGCGGGCAACGCGGCAGCGGCGGATCAGATGCCGTGCGATTGCAGCCACGCTTCGAGCAGCGCCACCTGCCAGAGCTTGGAATTGCCCTTCGGCGTCAGCGTCCCGTCGGGATCGGCGAGCAGGCGATCGACGTAAGTTCGGTTGAAGATGCCGCGCGCGCGCGCCGCCGGCCGGTCGAGCACGTCGCGCACGAAATCCATGAACGGCCCTCGAATATGCTTGAGGGCGGGCACCGGGAAGTAGCCCTTCGGCCGGTCGATCACCTCGGCCGGCACCACGGCGCGGCTGGCCTCCTTGAGGATGAACTTGCCCCCGTCGCGCACCTTCAATTTCGCGGGGATGCGGGCAGCAAGTTCCACCAACTCATGATCGAGGAAGGGCACCCGCGCTTCGAGCCCGCAGGCCATGGTCATGTTGTCGACCCGCTTGACCGGATCATCGACGAGCATGATCCGCTGGTCGAGGTCGAGGGTCTTGTCGATGGCGCTCGCGCTGTTCGACTCTGCAAAGAAGCGGGCGATGAAGTCGCGGCTGTAATCCTCATCGACGAAATCGGGGGCCAGCGCCTCGCGCATCTCCGCGTGGTCGCGATCAAAATAGGCGCGGGCATAATCCGCAGTCGGGTCGGTCGAACCCATCAGCTTCGGATACCAGTGGTAGCCGCCGAACACCTCGTCGGCGCCCTGGCCGCTTTGGATCACCTTCACGTGCTTCGACACCTCCTGCGACAGGAGCAGGAAGGCCACCGCGTCGTGGCTCATCTGCGGCTCAGCCATGGCGTGGATTGCCGCCGGCAGAGCCTCCAAGGTGCGCGAGCCGTCCACGACGAGCTTGGCGTGGTCGGTCTCGAATCGTTCTGCGATGATGTCGGAATACTTGAACTCATCACCCTCGACGCCGTTCACCGCGTCGAAGCCGACCGAGAAGGTCTTCAACCCGCGTTGTCCGTTCTTGGCCAGGAGCGCGACAATGACAGAAGAGTCGAGGCCGCCCGAGAGCAGCACACCGGTCGGCACGTCGGCGATCTGGCGGCGGGCCACCGCGATGGCGAGCGAATCCAGCACCGCCGCGCGCCAATCCGCTTCCGTCATGTGGCGGTCCTCCTCACGCGGGCCGACCGTCAGCGTCCAGTAGGTCTCCTCCCGGCGGGAGCCGTCCGGCTCGAAGGTCAGGGTCGTCGCCGGATGGACCTTCCGCACACCCTTGAGGATCGTCAGCGGTGCCGGCACGCCGGCATGCCAGCTCATGTAATGGTGGAGGGCCACCTTATCGATCGTGGTGTCGACGTCGCCAGCCGCGAGCAGGGCCGGCAGCGAGGAGGCGAAGCGGAAGCGCCGGCCCGTTTCGGCGTAGTAGAGCGGCTTGATGCCGAGCCGGTCGCGGGCGAGCGTCACGCGGCCCGAATCGCGCTCGTGAACGGCGAAGACGAACATCCCGAGGAAGCGCTTCACGCAATCACGGCCCCAGGCGTGAAAAGCCTTGAGCACGACCTCGGTGTCGCTGGTCGAGAAGAAGCGGTAGCCCTTGGCGACAAGCTCCTCGCGCAGGTCCTTGTAATTGTAGATGCAGCCGTTGAAGACGATCGAGAGTCCGAGCTCGGCATCGATCATCGGTTGCTGGCCGGCCTCCGACAGGTCGATGATCTTCAGCCGGCAATGGCCGAACAGCACGCCGCCCTGGCCATGAACGCCGCCGGCATCGGGGCCGCGGGGGCGCAGCACCTCCATCATCGCCCGCACGGCGTTCGCATCGGCCGCCCCGCCGAAATTGATCTCTCCGCAGATCCCGCACATCGCCGCCGGCCGTCCTCGTTTCGTGCTCGGTGCCCGAACCTGAGCGTGAGAACCGGGCGGCGCCCGACACGTTCCCTTCCGCCCCCGCAACCCCGACCCTCGTTCGGTCCCGCACGGCCAAGCCGCCTGAGCCGCTCCGGCCAAGCGCTTTTCCAGCCATCACCGGAGGTAGGGGGACGGGCGCGTCGACGACGAATCGAGGCCGGGCCGGCGCCTCAGGCCGGCAGCGTCAGCCCCTCGCGGGCGAAGACGGTCCGAACGGCGGGGCGCTCGGCCATGCGGCGGGCCTGCGCCGTCCAGGCCGGGAAACGGGCCGGCATGTCGAAGCCGATGACGGGACCGCGAGCCCAGATCCAGAACACCATCAGGTAGGCATCGACGACGGAGTAGCGTTCGCCGAGCGCCCAGTCTCCGTTCGAGAGACGCACCTCGGTCATGGTGCAGAGATCGCCGAAGGTGTCGGTCCCCTTGGCTCGGATCTCCGGGAAGGCCGCCTCGTCGGCGCTGTAGCGCTCGGGACGGCGGACATGGGCGTAGGCGATGTGATGACCGGTCGAGAGCCACGCCATCCATTCGTCGGCCGCCGCCTGGCCGCGCAGATCTTCCGGCAGCAGGCCGGCCTCGGGATGCGAGCGGGCGAGATGGCGCAGGATCGCCGCGTTCTCGGTGAGCACCCAGCCGTCCTCGTAGAGCGCCGGCACGCGCCCGCGCTCGTTGACGGCGAGATATTCCGGCGCTCGCTGATCGCCTTTGGCGAGGTCGAGGCGGATCGTCTCGTAGGGCGCGCCGATCTCCTCCAGCACGATGTGGGAGGCGAGCGAGCAGGTGCCGGGGGCGTAGTAGAGGGTGCGGACGGTCATAGGCCTTCGTATCGCTGCGGACGACGGTCGGCTTTAGCTAGCGCCGTCCGCACAAACGTGCAGTTACAGCGGCTCCGCGCCGCGCCCCATGGCGGCGATGCCGGTGCGGGAGATCTCCACGAGGCCGATCACCGTCAGCAGGCGGATGAAGCGGTCGATCTCCTCGGTCGAACCGGTCAGCTCGAACACGAAGGAGTTGAGGGTCGCATCGAGCGTGCGGGCGCCGAATGCCGAGGCGAGGCGCAGGGCCTCGCTGCGATGTTCACCGGTGCCGGCCACCTTCACGAGACAAAGCTCTCGCTCCAGCGCCTGCCCCTGGAGAGTCAGATCGACGACGCGGTGGACCGGCACGAGGCGGTCGAGCTGCGCCTTGATCTGGTCGATCACGGCATTGGTGCCGGTGGTGACGATGGTGATGCGCGAGAGGTGGCGCGCCTCTTCCGTCTCCGAGACGGTCAGGCTCTCGATGTTGTAGCCGCGGCCGGAAAACAGGCCAGCGATGCGGGCGAGCGCGCCGGGCTCGTTGTCCACGATCACCGCTAGGGTGTGGCGGTTGACGGTCTCGATCCGCGTCGGCTCGGGGTAGTGCGTGTTCATCGCGTTCATCGTCTGGCGTTCCTCAACTTGAACCCTGTGTGTTTCTGCCTTCGCCACTTCAGGTCGGCACCGTGATGCTGGACCCACCTGCCGGTGGCGTGATACCGGCCGCGCCATGGATCGGCGCCAGCGTGTTTTGAATCTTGTCCTGCCGCAGGGCCGAACCGGCGTCGAGATCGGCCCTCTCACCAACCCTCTCATCCGCAAGGACGAGAGCGAGGTGCTCTACGCCGACCATCTGCCGACGGATGCGCTGCGCCGCCAGTACCAGGGCCATCCGACGCTCGGCCCGGCCGGCACCGACGGGATCCATCCGGTCGATATCGTGCTGGGTGAGGGCGGCTTGTCGGAAGCGCTCGGTTCGCGCGGGCCGGTCGATTACATCGTGGCCTCGCACGTCGTGGAGCACGTTCCCAACCCGATCGGCTGGCTGCGTGAGGCCGGCGACGCCCTCCGGGAGGGCGGTGTGTTCTGCCTGATCGTGCCCGACAAGCGCTTCACCTTCGACCATTTCCGCACTCCGACGACCGCCGGCGCGCTGGTCGCCGCCCATCTCACCGGCCTTCGCAAGCCGCCGCTGGCCACCGTCTACGAGCATTTCGCCCGCGCCAGCCCGGTCGATGCCGGTGCGATCTGGAGCGGCCGACCGGTGCCGCTCAGGCCGATCAGCGGCGGACCGGCCGAAGCCCTCTCGATCGCCGCCGGCCTCGCCGAGACCGGCGCCTCGGTCGATGTGCATTGCGCGGTGTTCACGCCCTTCAGCTTCGCCGAGATCCTCACGGAGCTGATCGGCCTCGACCTGCTGCCGTTCGAGTGCGCAGCCCTTGAGCCGACCCGCCCCTGGGAGAGCGAGTTCTTCGTGCTCCTGCGCAAGCGCAGCGATCGGAACGCGGCGGAGCGCGCCGCGAGCGTGCCGCGGCTCGATCCGCACCGCCACGACGCCCTGCCGCGGCCGACATGGCCGCAGCGGATCGGCCAACGGCTTCCGCGGCGCTGGCGACGGGCCTTCCGCTAGGGAAGGGCCCGCCACCACCGATCGAGGCGTCCGGTCCATGGCGCGCGTGCCGCGTGACGGATGCCGGCCCGATCAGACCAGCATCTTGCCCTCGGCCGAGATGACATCGCCGAGCTCCACCCCGGTCTCGCCGAGATAGTCGGACAGCAGCATTTCGTTGTGCGCCTTGCCCGACGGGATCATCGGGAAGCAGTTCTCGGTCTTATCGACGATGCAGTCGAAGATCACCGGCCCGTCATAGTCCAGCATCTCCTGGATCGCGGCGTCGAGCTCGCCGGGCTTCTCGCAGCGGATGCCCTTGGCGCCGTAGGCCTCGGCCAGCTTCACGAAGTCGGGCAGGCTCTCCGAGTAGCTCTGCGAGTAGCGCGAGCCGTGCAGCAGCTCCTGCCACTGGCGGACCATGCCCATGTACTCGTTGTTCAGGATGAAGATCTTGACCGGCAGCCGGTACTGCACCGCCGTCGACATCTCCTGGATGTTCATCAAGATCGAGGCCTCGCCGGCGATGTCGATGACGAGCCCGTCCGGGTTGGCGAGCTGCGTGCCGATCGCCGCCGGCAGGCCGTAGCCCATGGTGCCGAGGCCGCCGGAGGTCATCCACCGGTTCGGCTCATCGAACTTGAAGTACTGCGCCGCCCACATCTGATGCTGGCCGACCTCCGTCGTGACGAAGGTCTTGCGATCCTTGCAGGCCTCGTAGAGTCGCTGCACCGCGTATTGCGGCTTGATGATCGTGCCCGAGGGCCAGTAGGCGAGGCAGTCGCGCGACTTCCAGCGGCTGATCTTGTTGAACCAATCCTCCATGCGGCCCTTGTCGGGCTGCTTCGGCAGGGCGCGCCACTGGGCGAGCATCTCCTCCAGCACCGCGGCGCAATCGCCGAGGATGCCGACATCGACCTTCACGACCTTGTTGATCGAAGAGGCGTCGACATCGACGTGGATCTTCTTCGAGTACGGCGAGAAGGCATCGAGGCGGCCGGTGATGCGGTCGTCGAAGCGCGCGCCGATGTTGATCATCACGTCGCAGTCGTGCATCGCGAGGTTCGCCTCGTAGGTGCCGTGCATGCCCAGCATCCCGAGGAATTTTTCGTCCGAGGCCGGGAAGGCACCGAGGCCCATCAGCGTGGAGGTGACCGGGAAACCGGTCTCCGCGACGAGCTCGCGCAGCAGGCGCGAGGCTTCCGGCCCCGAATTGATCACGCCGCCACCGGTGTAGAAGATCGGCCGGCGCGCGCCCGCCATCAGCTCGACGGCGGCACGGATCTTCTCGGAATCACCCTTGACCGGCGGCTTGTAGGTCTTGTGGCCGTCCTGCGCCGGGCGGGAGTAGACGCCGCTCGCGAACTGAACGTCCTTCGGCAGGTCGATGACGACCGGGCCAGGGCGTCCATGGCTCGCGACGTAGAACGCCTCGTGCAGGATGCGCGGCAGATCCTCGATCGATTTGACGAGGTAGTTGTGCTTCGTGCAGTGCCGGGTGATGCCGACCGTGTCGCATTCCTGAAAGGCATCCGAGCCGATCAGGTGCGTCGGAACCTGGCCGGTGACGGCGACGAGCGGGATCGAGTCCAGCATCGCGTCGGTGAGGCCGGTGATGATGTTGGTCGCGCCCGGTCCCGAGGTGACGAGGACGACGCCGACCTTGCCCGACGAGCGGGCATAACCCTCGGCCGCATGGACCGCGCCCTGCTCGTGGCGCACCAGCACGTGCTTGATCGTGGTCTCGTCGAAGAGCGCGTCGTAAATCGGAAGCACGGCACCGCCCGGATAGCCGAACAGGGTGTCCACCCCCTGATCCTGGAACGCCCGGATGACCATCTGGGCCCCGGTCATGACCTCGCCGCTCATCGACTCCTCCATCAATCCGTTCTTCGTGTTCCGATCCGCATGCCGGCCCGTTGGATTTCGCGCAATAAAAAAGGGCCCCTAGGGGACCCTGCATGCGCCACCGACCGGGCCTGTCGGGCTTGAGATCAAGCCCGCCCCGTCCGTGGCGCTTCCACTACGATAAGAACCGTGCGCATCGTCGATCCGTTCGCCGCTTCCCCGCCGGATTCTGGCGAGGGTCTCTCAGCAAGTGAGGGGCGGGGAGTAAGCGATACGCATCGCTCCGTCAATCCGCGCCGCTGGTCTTTGCGGCGTCGCCCGCATTTTGTGCGTAGCGCCGCCGCTTTACCTCAGGCCGCCCGCACGGTGCCGAGGAAGCGAGCCACCTCGGCGCTGAGATGCTCCGATTGCCGCGACAATTCGGAGGCGGAGGACAGCACCTGGGCCGCCGCCGCGCCGGTCTCCTCGGAGGCGCGCGCCACGCCGGCGATGTTCGAGGTCACGGCGCCGGTGCCGCTCGCAGCCTGGGCGACGTTGCGCACGATTTCCTGCGTCGCCGCCCCCTGCTCCTCGACGGCCGCGGCGATCCCGTTGGCGACGTCGCTGATCTCGCGGATACGGGCGGTGATGCCGCCGATCGCGGCGACGGCTTGGCCGGTCGCTCCCTGAACGCGGCCGATCTGGCCGGAAATCTCCTCGGTTGCCCGTGCCGTCTGGTTGGCGAGTTCCTTCACCTCGGCCGCGACCACGGCGAAGCCGCGGCCAGCCTCGCCGGCGCGCGCCGCCTCGATGGTCGCATTGAGCGCGAGCAGGTTGGTCTGTCCCGCGATGGTTGCGATCAGGCCGACGACGTCGCCGATCCGGCTCACGACGGCATCGAGTTCATGGACTAGGATCGCGGTCCGATCCGCCTCGGTGACTGCGCCTGCGGCGAGGTCGGACGAGTTCGAGACCTGGCGGCCGATCTCCTGCACCGAGGCGCCGAGCTGCTCGGCGGCGGCCGCCACGGTGCCGACATTCGAGGCGGCGTCCTCGGCTGCGCCGGCGACGTGCCCGGATCGGGTCGCGGTCTGGCGCGCCGTCGCCGCCATGGTCTCGGCCGTGACCTGCAGCTCCGTGGCGGAGGCTGCCACCATGCCGACGATGCCGCCCACCGCCTGCTCGAACCCTTCGGCGATGGCGCCGAGCGCCCGCTTGCGCTCATCCTCGGAGGCGGCGCGGGCCAGCGCGCTCTCCCGTTCGAGTTCGCGGGTGCGGATCAGGCTCTCCTTGAACACCTGCACCGCGGCGGCCATGGCGCCGATCTCGTCCCGCCGGCTCAGGCCGGGCACCTCGGCCGCGATATCGCCCTCGGCGAGCCGGGTCATCGTCCGGCCCAATCCGTCGAGCGGACGCAGGGTACGGCGGATGGCGAGCCAGAGCAGGACCATCGCCGCCGCGATCATGCCGCCGCCCACCAGGGCCGCCTGACGGGTCATCCGGTCGAGCCCGGCCAGGACGTCGCCCCGCTTCAGGCCGACATAGAGGATGCCGGTGACATGACCGTCCGCGCCGAGGATCGGCTCGTACAGAGTCAGGTAGGGCATGCCGAGAATGTCCGCCTCGCCGCGATAGATCCCGCCGCGACCGAGCACGGTGTCGTGAACAGGGCCGGGGGCGAGCCGGGTGCCGACCGCGCGGCTGCCATCGGCCTTGCGCACCGTGGTGGCGGACCGGACCTCGCCGGTGAAGACGGTCGCGGTCCCGCCGGTCACGCTCTCGACACGATCGACGGCGGCGTTGAGGTCCGGTTTCTCCCCGGCCGCGTGCTCCATGCCGGCCCGGAGCAGGCGCATGGAGCTATCCAATGAATCCGCCGCCCGGGCGTGCATGACGGCGCGTGCTTCAAGCAGAAGGTTGCCGCCGACCGCGAGGGTCGCCACCAAAACGAAGAGGCTGCCAAGCAGGGCAACGCGGGCAGCCAGCGTCAATCGAATCGTTAGAGGCGAGCGAACGGGGTCCGCCATGATGTACTCCTCGATCGCATCGCGGAAGATGATGTATCGAGGGCGGGAAGTACGGACGTATCGTTACCGAATGATTGATCGAGGATGGACTTACCCATAGTGCAAAATTAACATACACTAAGGAATTTATATTCATCAGATCTGATCACAGCGCGATGATTCGAGGAAAGAATTCTTCTCAGGTCCCACAGAAAGTTCGATAGCCGCGTCCGCCGCCTTCGGGAGCCTCCGCAAATTGCGCAAAGTCGGGCTGGTCGTCAAAGGGCCGGGCGAGGACCTTCAGCAAAGTCTCGAACGGTGCGAAATCCTGGCGCTCGACCGCTGCCTCGATCATCGCCTCCACGCGGTGGTTTCGCGGAATGAAGGCAGGATTGGCCGTGCGCATCATCTGCCGCCGCGCCGTGCCATCACCCGGCTCTTCGGCAAGCCTGCGGTGCCAGCGCTCGGCCCAACGGTCGTAGGCGGTCGGATCGATGAAGAGGCTGCGCACCGCCTCGATGGCGGCCGGATCGGGAGCCTTGCCGGCCTCCGGCACGGCGTCGCCGAGGCGCCGGAAGGTGAGGGTGAAGTCGGCTTCGTTCTCGGCCATGGTCTTCAGAAGGTCGCCAGCGAGGGCGGCATCGCCGTCCCGCGTCGTGGCGACCCCGAGCTTACGATTCAGCCCACCGTGATAGGCGGTCTCGAACAGTGCGGCGAAGCCGCTCAGCGCGGCCTCGGCCTCGGCCACCGCCCGCGTCTCGTCGTCCGACAGGAGCGGCAGCAGCGCTTCCGCCAGCCGGGTGAGATTCCACAAGGCGATGCGGGGCTGGTTGCCGTAGGCGTAGCGCCCGTGCCGGTCGATCGAGCTGAAGGCGGTCGCCGGATCGTAGGTGTCGAGGAACGCGCAGGGACCGTAATCGATGGTCTCGCCGGCAATCGACATGTTGTCGGTGTTCATCACGCCGTGGATGAAGCCGACCGTGAGCCAGCGGGCCACCAACTCGGCCTGCCGGCGGATCACGCCTTCGAGAAAGGCCCGGTAGGGGTTGTCGGCGTCCGCCGCCGCCGGATCGTGCCGCGCGATGGCGTGGTCCGCGAGTGCGCGAAGGCCCTCGACATCGCCGCGGGCGGCGAAGAACTGGAACGATCCGACCCGGATATGGCTCGATGCGACCCGCGTCAGGACGGCGCCGGGCAGGACCGTCTCGCGGATCACCTGCTCGCCCGTGGTGACGGCGGCCAGCGCGCGGGTGGTCGGGATGCCGAGGGCATGCATGGCCTCGCTGACGAGATATTCACGCAGTACGGGCCCGAGGGCGGCACGCCCGTCACCCCGGCGGGAGAACGGCGTCGGGCCCGATCCCTTGAGCTGGATGTCACGCCGCCGCCCGTCGCGGCCGACGACCTCCCCGAGCAGAATGGCCCGACCATCGCCGAGCTGCGGCACGAATTGTCCGAACTGGTGACCGGCATAGGCCGCCGCGAGCGGCTCGGAGCCCTCCGCGACGTGCTGCCCGGCCAACACGGAGACACCCTCCGGACTTTCAAGCCGCACAGCGTCGAGCCCGAGATCCTCGGCAAGCGCTCGATTGAGCCGTATGAGCCGCGGTGCCTCGACCGGCGTTGGCGCGATCCGCTTGAAGAAGCGGTCCGGCAGGCGCGCGTAGCTGTTGTCGAAGGGGAAGAGGGCGGTCATCGGCGGTACCGGCGCGGGAAAGACTCGAAACAGAACAGAGGGAACCGCGCGGACACGCGCAAGGTCCACGCCCGTGGTTTCAGGGCGTCGTCCGGCGCGACATCGCTGCCGGATGGACCTGCCGTCGAAGCGGCTCTGGACATGGTCGGCCCACTTTTCCGGCGCGGCGACGCCGCGAGGAATTGATCGACAACGCCGCGTCCGGAAATTTAAAAGGGCGCTCGACTGAGGCATTCGAGACGGAAGAGACCGCGCCCGTTTTCGCCGGCCGGCACTCGTCCGTCGGGGACGGTGTCGGCCGAACGGAAGCGAGGGGCGGCTCAGCCGCTCCCTGCCTTGTTCGATGGCCGCGCCGCATCCTCGGTCGGCGGGGAATGGGGACCGGGCTGCGGATCGGATCGCGGCCGGTCGATCCCCGGGACGGGCCCCTGCGCGGGCGGCACGGAACGATCGTCGGAAACGGGACGCTCCGGCTCGGCCATGATCAAGCGGCCTTCTGGTTCACCCGGCTCTCAGCCAGTGCCGTGAGCTTCTGATCGGTCGCCTTCTCCTCGTCTAGCGTCTGCTGGAGCACGGCGGCGCAATCGTCCCGGCCGAGCCGCTTGGCCCAGGCGACGAGGGTTCCGTAGCGGGCGATCTCGTAATGCTCCACAGCCTGCGCCGCCGCGAGAAGCGCCGCATCGAGCACTTCTTTATCGGCGACCTCGCCCGCGGTCTCGTTGGCCTCCTTGATGATCCCGTCGATGGCAGGGCAATTGACCGCCTTCGGCTTGTGACCGTGCATCTCGAACACCTGCTCCAGGCGCTTGATCTGCCCTTCCGTCTCACGCAGATGCGTCTCGAAGCCCTGGCGGAGCTGCGCGTTCGTCGCCTTCCCGATCATCGTCGGCAGAGCCTTGGTGATCTGGTTCTCGGCGTAATAGACGTCCTGCAAGGTGTGGACGAAGAGGTCGTCCAGCGACTTGATGTCCTTCGTGAACAGACCCATGGCGTCCTCCTGTCACGATTGTCGGGGTCGTGCGGGAGCAGGACCCGTGACAGGAGAAGCCCGGCCGCGCGGCGGCGGTTCCGAGGGACGCTCAGGCCGGCGCTGCTCGATCTGAGCCCGCTTCTATCCGGCTGCCGGCAAGTTCGTTACGAGGGCCGGACGATGTGAAGGGTAGGACGAGCGAATGGCGGATGCGCTCACGGGCAAGGTGGCGCGGCGCCTGCTGCCCTTCCTGATGCTTTGCTACTTCTTCGCCTATCTCGACCGGGTGAATGTCGGCTTCGCCGCTCTCACCATGAACCGGGATATCGGCCTCTCGGCCACGGCCTACGGGCTCGGCGCGGGGCTATTCTTCCTCGGCTACGTCGTCTTCGAAGTGCCGAGCAACCTGATCCTGGAGCGGGTCGGCGCGCGGATCTGGATCGCGCGGATCATGGTGACGTGGTCGCTGATCTCCGCCTCGACGGCGTTTGTGACCGGCGAATGGTCGTTCTACCTCGTCCGCATCCTCCTCGGGCTTGCCGAGGCCGGCTTCTTTCCCGGCATCATCCTCTACCTGACCTACTGGTTTCCCGCCGCGCAGCGCGCGGGCATCGTCGGCACCTTCATGATGGCGGTCCCGCTCTCGGCGGCGATCGGCGCGCCGCTTTCCGGCCTCGTCATGAGCCTCACCGACGGTTGGCTCGGCCTCGCGGGATGGCAGTGGCTCTACCTGCTGGAGGCCGCCCCCAGCCTGGCTCTCGGCCTTGCGACCCTGTTCGTCCTCACCGACCGGCCCGAACGCGCCACCTGGCTGACCGACGCGGAGCGGGCAACCCTCATCGCGCGGATGGCGGAGGATCATCGCCTGCGGCCGGGCCGGACGGCCCATCTCAGCGACGCTCTGCGCGACCCGCGATTGCTCGGGCTCGGGCTGGTCTATTTCGGGCTCAGCACCGGCCTCTACGCCGTCGGCCTATGGTTGCCGCAGATCGTGAGCAGCTTCGGCTTCTCGACGACGGCGACGGGCTTCGTCACTGCCGTTCCCTATATCGTCTCGGCGGCCGGGATGCTCGCCTGGACGCGGCGCTCCGATCGTAGGGGAGAGCGGGTCCGCCACGTCGCCATCCCGACCGTCGCCGCCGGCCTCGCCCTTCTCGCCGCGAGCCAGGCCGGTACGCCGCTCCTCACCATCGTCACGCTGAGCCTGGCGGCTTTGGGGGTGTTCGCGGCGCTGCCGACCTTCTGGACCCTACCGACGCGGCTGCTCAGCGGAACCGCGGCGGCGGGCGGCATCGCGCTGATCAACGCGCTCGGCAGTCTCGGCGGCTTCGCCGGGCCGGCCCTCATGGGGTGGGTCCGCGACGCAACCGGGCGCTTCGACGACGGTTTGGCCGCGGTGGCCGTGGTGCTTATCGTGGCGGGCGCGTTGGTGCTGCGCATCGGCCGTGAAACCGAACGCGATATGGCCCCGACGGCCGATCCTGCAGGAGCGCTCAACCGGTCGAGGGAGACCGCGAAGCACGGGACGGCGGTAGGAGCGACGAAGCGACGATCGGATTGACCGGACGCTGAACGCGCACCTTGCGCTGAAGCACCGCGTGGAGATCCCCCGGAAGCGCGGCCGGCTCATCCTCGGCTTCGCTGCCTGCCGTCGCGTTCCCTTCGAGCGGCGTTGCGACCGGGCTCGGCACGATGGCAGGCCCGGCTTTCCGGCGCGGCATGAGGCGGGACACCCCGAAGAGAAGGAGCCCCAGGCACCCCCAGCCGAGCGATGCGACCGAGGGCTGACCGGCGAGCATCATCACGAGGAGGCCGCCGATGGCGGCGGCCACGCCCAGCACTCGAAACTCGGAATCAGGAAGACTCATGATCGCGTCGTACGCCGCCGCAGTTGCCGAGCCGTGCATGCGGCCTGTCGAATTTGAGATATCGGCCGGACCCTATGTCCTTCGAGGCCCGATACCGCGGCCGTATGAGCGGCGCAGGACTGGCGCTCTCGGCTGGAACGAGAAGCCCGGCCGTCCTGGTGAGACTGCGTAGCTTCGTGAAGCCGCCGGTCGCTTTCATCGTATTGGAAGCCCACGCGCCGCGTTTCGCAAACCGTCATGCACCCAGCCAGGACGAGCGGCCGCTGAACCGGTCCCGCGCGTACCCGTAGCGACGGAGAAGAGCGCGTCGTTCGATCAGATCGTGCTCACCCACGCCGTGGCGAAAGTTCTTATCCTTCCCTTCACTTCGGTCATTTTGGATGGCAATCGGCTGCCGGGATCCGATGCGATCTCCGCTGCGTGATCGGGAGCAGTCGGCAAGCGATCGAAAGAACACCGCCGACGGCCTCATCCTGCGGCGAACACGGCATCTCGGACGATCTCATCGCGTTGACTTGCCGCGACCCGCGAAGACGTGATGATCCGGCTTCTCGCAGGGGTCGCGATGATCGAGAAACCTCGTCAGCGGACGGGAGAGAGGGGCAACCGGATGCATGGACGACGGCCCGCGACCGCTCCTGACACACCCCGGCAGGCGCTGGCGACCCGCCTCTCGCACGAGATGATCGCGGCCGAGCGGCAGGGATTCGGGACGTCGACGGTCTGGCTCACGCGCGACGAGACCGACTTGATCTGCGAGGCCTTGCGGATGGTGGCGGGAAGCGATGCGGCCCGCCTGGATTTCCTGGACCGCTGCGCCACCGCCATGACCGCCCACGACGGAGTGGTTCGAAACTGGCGCCTGTCCATCGACCAGGATGGCTTGGTGCTCGACGCGTCGCCTGAGACACGCCGGTCGGTCACCGCGCCCGGCGGACACGCCTCCTGCCGAGAGGCCATCGACGAGCGGATCGACGAGTTGGACTCCGCCCGAGCCGTTCCGGGCGAAGACCGGCCGATCCGTGAACGACGCCTGAACGACGCGCCCAAAAGAGCCTGACGGAACGGCAGACCCTGATCGGGCCCGATCGGCCGGCACCGGCCTTTGTCTCACCGGCCGGGCTCGTGCCGAAAAAAGCCCATGCTCGACCGGCACGGAAATGCTATGCACGCCGGATCATGACGGCCACCCGATCCTTCTGGCGCTCGCTGCTGACGGTCTTTCAGATCGTGGCACTCGTCGCCTTCGCGGTGGCGGATGCCGGGCACGCGCACGCGGGAACGGCACATGCCGGCCATGTCGCGTCCGCACATGCGGAAGCGGCCGGAGCGCAGGCGCTCGGCAGTCTCGCGGACCATGCCGAGCCGATCGGCGATAAGGCGGCATGCGGCGCTTGCAGCCTGTGCTGCGGTCATGCGTCGTTCGTCCGGTTGGACGCCGCTGCAGTGATGCTCGCGCCGCAGCCCGGCCGGACCTTGTCCGGAACCCCGACGGTCGCGTTCGAGAGCGTGGCCCGCGAGACGCCGTCGGAACCCCCTCGAACCTTCGCCTGAGGTCCGCGCTCCGACGCGCGCTCTGAGCGGCGGCCCCTGACGGCTGCCGCCAGCCTCTCTGGCGAAGGCTCAGTTTTTCCATGCGTTTTTTCTCCGCCGCCGCCCTGCGGATGGCTGTCCTCGCGCTCGGCCTGTCGGCCGGGACGCCGACGATGTCCCTTGCCCACGAGGGCCACGATCACGGCAACGAGACGCCGGCCGCGCCGGTGGCCGCCGCGCCGCGCGGTGCTTCGAGCACGGACGCGCTCGAACTCGTCGCCATTGCCCGCAACGGCCGGCTGGTGGTCTTCCTCGACCGCGCGGATTCCAACGCGCCGGTCACGGACGCCGTGGTCGAGGCCGAGACTCCGGAAGGCCCCGCCAAAGCCCTGCCTCTGCCGGACGGCAGCTACGGGCTCGATGCGCATTGGAGCCAGCATTCCGGTGCGCACGACGTGCTCTTCACCGTGACGGTGAACGGAAGCGCCGACCTGTTCCCGGTGACACTGAATGTCCCGGAGCCGCCACCAGCGCCACCCGCAGCGGGTGCCTCGGCCTGGGCAGCCGGCCTCGCGGCGGCTCACGACTTCCAGAGCCACCTCAAGGAAGCCGATCCGCTCGCGTTCGCCATCGGTGGCGCCGGCTTCGTCCTCGGCATCGCCGTCACGCTGCTGATGCGCAGGCGGCGCTACTTGCCCGCCACGGCCCTGGTCGCGCTCGTCTTGGCCCTTGCGCTCGCCCCCCGCGCCTTCGCGGCCGAGGGCCACGACCACGGCGGCAGGCCCGCGCCCCACGCCTTGCCGATGGCCGCGCCGTCCACCGGCGGACAGGATCTGGCACGACGCCTGCCGGATGGGGCGATCTTCGTGCCCAAGCCGACCCAGCGGGTGCTCGCGGTCCGGACCGTGGTGACCGCCTCCGATACGCTCCGCCGCACCGTCGAGCTGCCGGGGCGCATCGTTCCCGATCCGAGCGCCAGCGGCGTCGTCCAATCCTCGGTCGGCGGCCGGCTGTCGCCACCGGAATCCGGCATCTTCCCGCGCCTGGGCACGCGGGTGCGCAAGGGTGAGGTGCTGGCCTATGTCACGCCGCCGGTCCAGGCGGTGGATGCCTCCGACATGCGCCAGCGCCAGGGGGAACTCGATCAGCAGATCGCCATCACGGAGCGCCGCGTCGAGCGCTACCGCAAGCTCGCGCCGGGCGGCTCCGTCTCGCAGGTCCAGCTCGAGGATGCCCAGGCCGAACTCAAGGGCCTGCTCGACCGCCGCGCGGCCCTCGACAACATTCGTCAGAAGCCGGAAGCGCTGGAGGCGCCGGTTGACGGGGTCATCGCCGAGGCGAACGCGGTGGCCGGCCAGATGGCGAGCCCCGGCGTGCAGGTCTTTCAGATCGTCGATCCTGCCCGCCTCTGGGTGGAGGCCCTGAGCTTCGATGCGCTGGCCGGTGGGCAGGACGCCACGGCCCGGATGGCCGACGGACGGATCCTGCGGCTCGCCTATATGGGGGCGGGCTTGGCCGACCGCAGCCAGGCGGTGCCGATGCACTTCGCCGTGCTCGGGGGCCCGCCTGAGCTGCGCACCGGACAATTTATCACCGTGTTGGCCGCGACCGACGCGCAGCAGGAGGGCTTGGCCCTGCCGCGCACCAGCGTGGTCCGCGGCGGCAACGGGCAGAGCATCGTCTACGAGCACGCCGCGCCCGAGCGCTTCGAGCCGCGCGAGGTCCGGGTCGAACCGCTCGATGCCGGGCGGGTCCTCGTGGTGTCGGGGATCGCTCCGGGCAAGCGGATCGTCAGCCAGGGCGCCGAACTCCTCAATCAGGTCCGCTGAGGAGGCCCGCCGATGTTCACGCTCCTCGTCACGCAGTCCCTGCGCAACCGCCTGCTCGTGCTGGCGCTCGCCGCCGTCCTCGTCGTCTACGGCGCGTTTACGGCGACCAAGCTGCCGGTCGACGTCTTCCCCGACCTCAACCGGCCCACCGTCACCATCATGACGGAGGCCGAGGGGCTCGCGCCCCAGGAGGTGGAGCAACTCGTCAGCTTCCCGGTCGAGACGCAGATGAACGGCCTACCCGGCGTCACGCGGGTGCGCTCGGTCTCAGGCGTCGGCCTCTCGGTGATTTATGTCGAGTTCGATTGGGGCACCGACATCTACCGCAACCGCCAGCAGGTCTCGGAACGCCTTGCGATGGTGCGGCCGCAACTGCCGCCGACGGTGACCCCGATGATGGGTCCGGTCTCCTCGATCATGGGCCAGATCGTGATGGTGGCGCTGAGCGGCGGCTCGGTCTCGCCGATGCAGTTGCGGGAGCTGGCCGATTTCACCATCCGGCCGCGTCTGCTCTCCATTCCGGGCGTCGCCCAGGTGATCCCGATGGGCGGCGAGGTGCGCCAGTTCCGCGTCGCCCCGCAACCGACGGCCCTGCGGGCGCTCGGCGTCACCCATGCCCAGTTGGAAACCGCGCTCGCGCAATTCGGCACCAATACCGGCGGCGGCTTCACCGATCAGTACGCCCGCGAGTACCTGATCCGGAATCTCGGACGGACGATGAACCTCGACGACCTCCGGAACATGGTGGTCGCGACGGTCAACAATCGGCCCGTCTACCTGCGGCAGGTGGCCGACGTGTCCTTCGCGGCGCGGGTGAAGCGCGGCGACAGCGGCTATATGGGCGCGCCCGCCGTCGTGATCTCGGTGGAGAAGCAGCCGGGTGTCGACACGGTCCGCCTCACCCGCGAGGTCGAGGCGGCGCTCGCCGAGATCACGGCGAGCCTCAACACGTGCGGTCCCGACGCCGACAAGCGTAGTCCGGGTCAGCTCGGTACCGAACCGGCCGGCGAAGCCTGCGCCTTCAAGGGCGTGCGCGCCGACCAGATCATTTTCCGCCAAGCCAACTTCATCGAGACGTCGATCCGCAACGTCGAAACGGTGCTGGTCGAAGCGGTGGTCGTGGTCGCAATCGTCCTGTTCGCCTTCCTGCTCAACGTCCGCACCACCGCGATCTCGCTCACGGCGATCCCGGTCTCGATCCTGGCGACCGCCGTAGTGTTCCACGCCTTCGGGCTCTCCATCAACACGATGACCCTCGGCGGTCTCGCCATCGCCATCGGCGAGCTCGTCGACGACGCCGTGGTCGATGTGGAAAACATCTTCCGACGCCTCGGCGAGAACCGGCGGGCCGGAAATCCGAGGAGCGTCTTCGACGTGGTGGTCGCGGCCTCGAACGAAGTGCGTTCCGGCATCGTCTACGCCACGATGGTGATCGTGCTGGTCTTCGTGCCGCTCTTCGCCCTGTCCGGCATCGAGGGCCGGCTCTTCGCGCCGCTGGGCCAAGCCTACATCATCTCGATCCTGGCGAGTCTCCTCGTCTCGATCACGCTGACACCGGTGCTCGCCTACTATCTGCTGCCCGGCCTCAAACGTCTGGAGGAGCACGACAGCCGCTTCCTCAAAGCGCTCAAGCGCGGCAACGCCGCCCTGCTCAGGGGCCTGCTCGGGCATGCCCGCCCCGTCATGGCGGTCGCCGCGTTCGCCGTGGCGGCGGCCGGTCTCGCGGCCTTCTTCCTTCCGCGCACCTTCCTGCCGCCGTTCAACGAGGGTTCGTTCACGGTCAACATGACCTTCAATCCCGGCATTTCGCTCGCCGAGAGCAACCGCATCGGCCTCGTGGCCGAGCGCCTGCTTCTCGAGATGCCGGACGTCCGGTCGATCGGCCGCCGCACCGGCCGGGCCGAACTCGACGAGCATGCGGAGGGGGTGCACTCCTCCGACCTCGAGATCGACCTCAAGCCGGGGGCCCGGCCCAAGCCCGACCTCGTTGCCGATATCCGCGGGCGCCTCGCGGTGCTGCCGGTCAACGTCAATGTCGGCCAGCCGATCTCGCATCGGCTCGACCACATGCTCTCAGGCGTGCGCGCCGAGATCGCGCTCAAGATCTTCGGCGAAGATCTCGACACCCTGCGGGCGCTGGCCGAGGACCTGCGGCAACGCTTCGCCGATATCCCCGGCATTGCCGACCTGCAGGTCGAGAAGCAGGTGCTGATCCCGCAGCTCGAAATCCGCGTCGATTACAATCGCGCGGCCCTCTACGGCGTGCAGCCCGCCGCCCTGGTCGAGCAGTTGAGCCGTCTCTCGAACGGCCAAGTGGTCTCGCGGGTGGTGGACGGCTACCGCCGCTTCGACGTGGTGATGCGGCTCTCCGACGCGATGCGCACGACGCAGCGCCTCGGAGACCTCTTGATCGAGACGCCGTCCGGCTGGGTGCCGGCCCGCCAGATCGCCGACATTCGCGAAACCGACGGGCCGAACCAGATCCTGCGCGAGAACGCCCGCCGCCGCATCGTCGTGCAGGCCAACACGCAGCCCGGCGCCGACATGGGCAAGATCGTCGAGGCCATTCGGGAGAACGTCGCCGCAGCAAGCCTGCCCAACGGCTACACGACGCGCCTGGAGGGCTCGTTCCAGGCGCAGGCCGAGGCGAGCCGCACGATCGGTCTCCTGTCGCTCCTCTCGCTCGCCCTCGTCTTCGCGCTGCTCTACAGCCGCTACCGTTCGGTGACCTTCACGCTGATCATCCTCGGCAGCATCCCGCTCGCCCTGATCGGCTCCGTCGCCGCGCTGTGGCTCGCCGGGCAGCCCCTGTCGGTGGCTTCGATGATCGGCTTCATCACGCTGACCGGCATCGCCACCCGCAACGGCATCCTCAAGATCAGCCACTACCTGAATCTTGCCATTCACGAGGGCATGCCGTTCGGGCGCGAACTCGTCATCCGCGGCAGCCTGGAACGGCTCGCGCCGGTCCTGATGACCGCGCTGTCCGCCGGCGTCGCGCTGGTGCCGCTGCTCATCGGCGCCGACGCTCCGGGCAAGGAAATCCTGCACCCGGTGGCGGTGACGATCTTCGGCGGCCTGATCAGCGCGACGCTGCTCGACACGGTGCTGACGCCGGTCCTGTTCCTGACCTTCGGCCGAAAGCCCCTGGAGCGGTTGCGACAGGATGCCCGTCACCGGCCGCACGCGTCGCCGGTGGCCGCCCAGCGCACACCGTTCGAGGCGTTCTGAGCCGTTCTCAGCGTCGAACGGTGAGCGCTTGCCCATCGAATGGCGGCGTTAGTGAGATGTCTCACCGTCCGGGCTCGCTGACACCGGAAGCCGCCTCTCATTCGAGCGAAAGCCACCCAGATCTGCACCGTCGAGAGCATGGGAGACGAGTTCTACGGCATGATCCCCGTCCGATGCAGGCGGAGAGCAGCGTTCGACCAGACGGCGCGCTTTGTAGAGCGCCTTGTCGAAGTCATACTTCCAGGCGCGCGAGGGGTTGTCCGGAATCACAGCCTTAGCGCCTAAGTCAGCGACGAGCTTGCGCAGCCGGTCGCTGTCATAGGCGGCATCGGCCAGGATCACGTCAGCCGGCAGATCCTTCAGCAGCGTCTCGGTCTGTGGCGCGTCGCCCTTCTGTGCAGCCGTGAGGGCAAAGCGCACCGGTCATCGGAACGGTGAGTGCATCCGTTTCCTCAACGCCGTCGAAGCCGCCGTGCCGGCCGGCAAGACGATCCACGCGATCCTCGACAACGACGCCACCCGCAAGCCCCCGCAGGTGCGCGCGTGGCCGGCGCGTCATCCGCGCTGGACCTTCCACCTCACCCCGCCCTCCGCATCTTGGCTCACCGCGGTCGAGGGCTTCTTCTCCGCCCTGACCCGCCGCCGCCTGCGGCGCGGCACCTTCACCGGCGTCGTTGATCTTCAGGCCGCCATCAAGCGCTAGATCGCTGAGCACAACAGTCGCGCCCGGCCCTTCACTTGGACCCACCCGGCGGCCGAAATCGTCAGGGCCGTCAGCAGACTTGCGGGAATGATCCGTCTGCGTCAGTGCTTTACGTTTGGTCCTCATAGTCGCCGGAGCCCCTCGCCGTGACGGGTTCGAGCGGTCGCTCGTTCACGCTGAGGCTGAAGATGTCCGGGCGCGCGTAGTGGCCGACCACGTCGAAATCGAACTTGCCGCGGACGATGTCCGCCCGGTCCAGTTCGGCGAGTCGCACGCTCTCGCCCTCGAAATCGGGCTCGATCAGGACGTTCCCCAGGGGACCCACGATGCACGAGCCGCCACGGATCAAGACCGTTGCCAGGTCGTCGCCCTGGACCGCAGCGTAGTCGACCGGGCAATCCTTCCGGAGGAGGTATTGGCTCGCCGACACGACGAAGCACCGCCCCTCAAGGGCGATGGTCTGCATCGTCGGTAGCCACGTGGCGCGGTCGTCGACCGTGGGGGCGCAGTAGATCTCGACGCCCTTGGCGTAGAGCGCCGTGCGCAGGAGCGGCATGTAGTTCTCCCAGCAGATCGCGGTCCCGATCCGGCCGAGGGGCGTGCCGGCGACATCGAGCGTCGAACCGTCGCCGAAACCCCAGACGAGCCGCTCCGAGGCGGTGGGCATCAGCTTGCGGCGGCGTGATAGGAGCGCGCCGTCGGGCCCGAACGTCAGGGCACTGCAGTAGAGCGTGCCGCCGGCCCGCTCGATTACGCCGACGACGATGTGCAGCTTGCCGGCGCGGGCGACGGCGGCGATGGCCTCGGTCGCAGGCCCTGGTACGTCGATGGCGCCCGCGTGGTAGCGGAGGAAGTCGTCCCGGCCCGCCGGGGTGCGGGAGCCGATCCGGGCACCGAAGTCGAGCCCCTTCGGGTAGCCGCCGACGAACGCTTCGGGGAACACCGCCAGGTCGGCGCCGCGGGCCGAGGCGTCGCTCGCGAGGTCCGCAAGCTTGTCCAATGTCCGCGCGGTGTCGAACAGGATCGAGCCGGCCTGCACCACGGCGGCCGTGACGACGGGTTTCGCGGTCATCGGTTTCAGCTCCTCGAACGGGAGGCGGTCGGGACCGGGCGCCGCGGGTTCAGCCGGCCTTGAGCCACGCCCGCAGGAGACCGGCGACGAGACCGAGCGAGAGGATGCTGCCGGCCCACAGGGAGGCGAACCACACGAGGCGGCGCCACAGCGGGGTCGGCCGCTCGGGAGCGGCGCTGGTGCCCATCAGTGATACCCCGCCGCGTCGACCTTCCCGCGGAAGACCCAGTACGAGTAGGCCGTGTAGGCCAGGATGACCGGGATCAGGACGGACGCACCGACGAGCAGGAAGACCTGGCTCGAATGCGGAGCCGCCGCCTCCCAGATCGTGATCCGACCCGGCACGACGTCCGGGAAGATGCTGATCCCGAGCCCGACGAAGGACAGCAGGAACAAGCCGAGCGACAGCAGGAACGGCGCTCTCTCCGCCCCACCGCGCAGGAGGCGGAAGAACAGGAACGAGGCGAGCGCGACGAGGAGCGGCACCTGGGCGGTGAGCAACACGTTCGGCATCGCGAACCAGCGCTCCCAATACCTGCCTTCCAGGAAGGGCGTCGCCGCGCTGACGGCGGCGATCGCCGCGACCGTGGCCGCGCCGAGCCGGAGCGAGAAGATGCGCGCCCGGTCCTGCAGGCTCCCCTCCGTCCGCATCACCAGCCAGGTGGCGCCGAGCAGGGCGTAGCCGCAGACGATGCCGAGCCCGACGAGCAGGCTGAACGGGGTGAGCCAGTCCCACCAGCCGCCCGCATAGGCGCGGCCCTCGACCTTGATGCCTTGGAGCAGCGCGCCGAGGGTGATGCCCTGGGCAAGCGCCGCCACGACTGAGCCCCCGGTGAACGCGACGTCCCAGAGCGCCCGGTGGCGCGGGTCGCGCCAGCGGAACTCGAACGCGACGCCGCGGAAGATCAGGCCGAGCAGCATCGCGATAATCGGCGCGTAGAGGGCCGGCATGATCACCGCGTAGGCCAGCGGGAACACCGCGAACAGGCCGCCGCCGCCCAGCACCAGCCAGGTCTCGTTGCCGTCCCAGACCGGTGCGATCGAGTTCATCGCGGTGTCGCGCTCGTGTCCCGGCCGGAAGGCGGGGAACAGGATGCCGATGCCGAGGTCGAAGCCGTCCATCACGATGTAGGCGAAGACCGCGAAGGCGATGATGAGCGCCCAGACCACCGTCAGGTCGATATCGGCGAGCATGACGGGCTCCCTATTCGGCGGGGCGGAGGGTGCGGTCGCGATCGACCGAGGGCGCGGGCGTGATGCCGGCGGTGCGGATCGGCGCGCCGGGCTCCATCCCGTGCTCGCCCCGGTGCGGCGACTTCGCCATCAGATGCAGGATGTAGAGGATGCCCATCCCGAACACGGCGAAGTAGACCAGCACGAAGGCGGTGAGCGAGGCGGCGACGGCGGGCGCGTGGAGCGGCGAGGCGGATTCCGCCGTGCGCAGCAGGCCGTAGACCGTGAAGGGCTGGCGCCCGACCTCGGTGGTGATCCAGCCGGCCACCACGGCGACGAAGCCGGCCGGGCCCATGCCGAGGGCGAAGCGGTGCAGGGGCGCCCACTCGTAGAGCCTGCCCCTGTAGCGGGCGAGCAGGCTGACGCAGCCGAGCAGGAGCATCAGCATCCCGAGGCTCACCATCACCCGGAAGGACCAGAACACCACGGGCACCGGCGGCCAATCCTCCCGCGGCACGCTGTCGAGACCCTTCAGGGGCTCGTTCAGGCCGTGCTTGAGGATCAGCGAGGAGAGCTTCGGGATCTCGACCGCGTAGCGCACCGTGCCGGCTTCCTGGTCGGGCAGGCCGAACAGGACGAGCGGGGCGCCGTCCGGGTGGCTCCGGAAGTGGCCTTCCATGGCCATGACCTTGGCGGGCTGGTGCTCCAGGGTGTTCAGGCCGTGGGCGTCGCCGACGAGGATCTGGATCGGCGCGACGACGGCGAGCATCCACATCGCCATCGAGAACATCGTCCGCGCGCCCGCGTTGGCGCGGTCGCGCAGCAGGTGCCAGGCCCCGACCGCGCCGACGACGAGCGCGGTGGTGAGGTAGGCCGCCAGCACCATGTGGACGAGGCGGTAGGGAAACGACGGATTGAAGACGATGGCCCACCAGTCGACCGGGACGAACTGCCCGGCGGCGTTGACCGCGTGTCCCTGCGGCGTCTGCATCCAGGAGTTCACGGACAGGATCCAGAACGCCGAGAAGAAGGTCCCGATGGCCACCATCAGGGTGGCGAGGAAGTGCAGGCGTGGCCCGACCTTGCTCATGCCGAACAGCATCACCCCGAGGAAGCCGGCCTCCAGGAAGAAGGCCGAGAGCACCTCGTAGGCCATGAGTGGGCCGAGCACCGGTCCCGTCTTGTCGGCGTAGACCGACCAGTTCGTGCCGAACTGGTAGGACATGACCAGCCCGGACACGACGCCCATGGCGAAGCCGATGGCGAAGATCTTGATCCAGTACCGGAACAGGTCGATGAACACTTGGCGGCCCGTGGCCAGCCAGAGCCCTTCCAGCACGGCCAGATAGCTGGCGAGGCCGATGGAGAAGGCCGGGAACACGATGTGGAAGGCCACGGTGAACCCGAATTGCCACCGTGCGAGCAGCAGGGCGTCAGCGTCCGCCAGCATGTCGGTCACCTCGTTGCGTCTGTCGTCGGGGCGAAGCCGCGGTCAAGCGGCCAGCGAGACATCGCCCCAGCCCACGCGTGAGCGGACCTCGAGCAGCGCCGTCACGAGCGCCCGCATGTGCTCCTCGGTGTGCAGCGGCGTCGGGGTGATCCTCAGCCGCTCGCCGCCGCGCGGCACGGTCGGGTGGTTGATCGGCTGCACGTAGATGCTGTGCTGTTCCAGCAGTTCTTCGCTGATCCGCCGGCAATGGTGGGCGTCGCCGACCATGACCGGCAGGATGTGGCTCTGGCTCGGCAGGACCGGCAGGCCGGCCTTGCGCAGCATCGCCATCAGGCTCGCCGCGTTGCGCTGCTGCGCGTCCCGCTCCGTCTGGCTGTCCCTGAGGTGCCGCACCGCCGCCCGCGCGCCGGCCGCTAGGTGGGGGGAGAGCGAGGTCGTGAAAATGAAGCCGGCCGCGTGGCTGCGGATGACGTCGACCACCGTGGACGGACCGGCGACGTAGCCGCCCATCGCGCCGAAGGCCTTGCCCAGCGTCGCCTCGATCAGCGTGATGCGGTGGGCGACGCCCTCGCGCTCCGCGATGCCCGCGCCGTGCGTGCCGTACATCCCGACCGCGTGCACCTCGTCGAGATAGGTGAGCGCGCCGTGGCGCTCCGCGACGTCGCAGATCTCCGCGATGGGGGCGACGTCGCCGTCCATGCTGTAGACGCTCTCGAAGGCGACGATCTTCGGCCGTCCGGGCTCGTACCCGGCCAGCAGCCGGTCGAGCGCGGCGACGTCGTTGTGCGGGAAGATCGCCTTCTCGGTCCCGGAGCGGCGGATGCCCTCGATCATCGAGTTGTGGTTGTTGGCATCAGACAGGATCACGCTGCCCGGCAGCACTTGGCCGAGGACGCTGAGCGCCGCCAGGTTCGAGACGTAGCCAGAGGTGAACAGGAGGGCGGCCTCCTTGCCGTGCAGGTCGGCGAGGTCGCGCTCCAGCAGCACGTGCTCGTGGGCCGTGCCGGAGATGTTGCGGGTGCCGCCCGCACCGCCGCCGTACCGGTCGAGAGCCTCGTGCATGGCGCCGAGGACCTCGGGGCTGTGCCCCATCCCGAGATAGTCGTTGCTGCACCAGACCGTGACCGGCCGGCGGCTGCCGTCTGGATGCCTCCAGATGGCCGTCGGGAACGTGCCGACAATCCGCTCGAGCTCGATGAAAGTCCGGTAGCGACCCTCCTCGCGCAGCGTCCGAAGGGAGGCCTCGAATACGTCGGAGTAGGGCAGCATCGTCCCGGTCCTTGTCAGGTCTGATCGAGTCGGCCGTGAGATCCGAGCCGGACGGTCCATGCCGCAGCCCAGCATCCGTCCGGGAGCGCGCGGCGGAGCGGCAGGGTCAGTCGCCTGCTCCAGGTCCGGTGTTGGGGATTGGCGCGGTCGCGAGCCGGCCTTCGCCCGCCTTGTTGATGTACTGGCTGGCGATGAAGAGCCCCTTCAGCGGCCGGATGACCGGCACGCAAGCCAGCAAGAGCAGCGGAAGCGTCACAACCGCATGAATCCAGAGCGGCGGTTCGTAGGCGAGCTCCAGCCAAATGCCGAAGGCTGTGACCGGGAAGGCCATTGTCATCATGATGAAGAAGGCAGGTCCGTCGGCCGGGTCGGCAAAGCCGTAGTCGAGGCCGCACGCCTCGCAGCGTGGCTTGAGGGTGATGAAACCGTCGAACAGCCGCCCGTCGCCGCACCGAGGGCAGCGGCACCGCACGCCGACCGACATGATGGATTGATCGGTTGTCCTTTGCATCATCCACATTCCTGAACCGCTGACCACCCGACGGCATCGAGAGGCGCCTTGCGCACTCCGAATGTATGGCTTAATAATCCATACATTCGGAGTGGAGACCGACAGTCTTCAAAACGCTGTCACAGACAGAACCACGGCTCGCTTTGCGTGTATGTCTTGTGTATGCATACAGCAATGTGAGAGCAGGGGTCAATGATGGCATCCTGGAGCCCGACAATCGCCGGCGACGGAGGCCCGAAGTACCTGGCCATCGTCAAGGCGCTGGCCGACGACATCCGCGCCGGGCGCCTGGCGCCGGGCGTTCGCCTGCCGCCACAGCGCGTCCTGGCCAAACACCTCAACGTCGATCTCACCACCGTCACACGCGCCTTCAACGAAGCCCGCAGGATAGGCTTGATCGACGCGACAGCCGGTCGGGGCAGCTTCGTACGCGGGCCCACGCCGCCTGCGGAGATGCGCAGGCCGGACCCGTCCGGAAGCGTCGACTTCAGCATGAACATGCCGCCCCAGCCGGCGGCGGCGCGTCTGGCCGAGCGTATGGAAGCAGGCTTGTCGCGGCTTGCCGGCTCGCCCGGGTTCCTCGACCGCATGCAGTACCAAGACAGCGCCGGGAACATGGCCGACCGCGCTGCGGCGGCACAGTGGCTCGGTCGGCGGGTCGGGCCGCTTCCGGTGCACCGCATCCTCGTGGGAGGGGGCGCCCAGGTCGTGCTCGCCGCTGCGCTCGCCGCCATCCTCAAGCCGGGCGATGCGCTCTGCATCCCCGCCCTGACCTATCCGGGCCTGCGCATGGCCGCCGAGCGCCGCGGCGTTCGCCTCGTTCCGGTAGCCTGCGACGCGGACGGGCTCGACCCGGACGCATTCCGGGAGCGCTGCGAAGCCGAGCGGCCGCGCGCCCTGTACGTGGTACCGACGCTCGACAACCCGACGACCGCGACGCTGCCGACGGCGCGCCGCGAGCGGATCGCCGAGGTCGCGCGCTCGCGCGGCGTCACAATCATCGAGGATGACGCGTACGGCGCGCTGCCGTCCGATGCTCCGGCGCCCATCGCTTCCTTGGCCGGGGATATCACGTGGCATATCGCAACGCTGTCCAAGTGCGTCAGCCCGGGCTTGCGCATTGCCTATGTGGCGGTACCCGGAACGAACGAGGCGGTGCGGCTCGCCGCCGAGCTGCGGGCGCTCAACATGATGGCCTCGCCGCTCACGGCGGCGCTCGCCTCGCACTGGATCTTGGAAGGCGAGCTCGACGCGGTCGTCGCGGCCATCAGGCAGGAGAACGGCCGGCGGCAGGCCGTCGCGCGCGAGACCTTGCAGGGTCTCGACGTCCAGGCCCATCCTTGCGGGCACCACCTCTGGCTCCGGCTTCCCGAGCCTTGGCGTCGCGGCGAGTTCGGAGCGCATGCGCGTCAGCTCGGGCTGTCGGTCATCCTGAGCGATGCCTTCGCGGTGGGGCCGGCCCCCGAGGCCATTCGCGTTTCTCTGGGGGCGGCGCCGGACGCCGAGACCTTGCGGTACGGCTTGAGCCTGCTCGCGACGCTCCTGGCGCATCCGCCCGGCGCGATCTCCACGGTCGTCTGACGTGCCTGATGAGACGAGCTCGGTCGCGGAGCGAGAAGGTGCCGTCAAACCGCGGCGTGAATTCGCTTGGCTTCGACGGACCAGGGTCCCCGCCACCTTCTTCGGGATGGTGCTCGGACTCTGCGGTTTGGGAAACGGCTGGCGTGCCATGACCCGCCTCGCACTGGCCCCCGCCTGGGTCGGCGAGGTCCTTTCCCTGCTCGGCGTGGCGGTCTGGGCGACGTGGCTGGTCTTCTACGCCGCTCGGTGGCTGCACGACCGGGACACGGTTTTTGCCGAGGCGCGAGATCCGATATCCTCGTTCTTCGCCGCTCTGGCTCCTGTCGCGACCATGATCGCCAGCGTCGGCCTCGCGCCGCACTGGCCGGACGGCGCATGGGTGATGGCCCTAGCGGGCCTTGTCGGCACGACGCTCTTCGCCGTCTGGGGCGTGGGAGGCCTCTGGATGGGCGACCGCGCCTTCGAGGCGACGACGCCGATCCTCTACATGCCCACCGTCGGCGGAGGGTTCGTGGCGGCCATCACCTGCGCCGCCTTCGGCATGACTGAGCTCGGTCTGCTCTTCTTCGGCGCCGGCCTTCTGTCCTGGCTGACGCTGGAATCGGTCGTCATTCACAGGCTGATCCTGCGGACTCTGCCTGTGCCGCTGCGCGCCTCGCTCGGGCTGCACCTCGCGCCGCCGGCGGTGGCTTGCGTCGCTTACCTGGCCGTCACGGACGGACCGCCCGACCGGCTTGCGCAGATCCTGTTCGGCTACGCTCTGCTGCATGCCCTGGTCATGGTGCGGCTGGTGCCGTGGTTGCGCCAGCAGCCATTCTCGCCGGCGGCCTGGGCCTACACATTCGGTGTCTCGGCCCTTCCGCTCGCCGCGTTGCGGCTGACGGAGCGCGGGCTGGCAGGACCGAGCGCGTTCCTCGCCGTTCCGCTGTTCGTCGCGGCCAACCTGATCATCGGCTGGATTGCGCTGAGAACGTTGGGCCTGCTGCTGCGCGGCAAGCTCTTGCCTGTCCGATCTCACTGAAGGCGGACGAATATCGGCGATTGACGGTGGTTCACAGGATCGAACGGGTGAAGCGCACCTTCCATCTCCCCTTATTCCGCCGGCACGCCCTGCTGATCGCGCTGGCCTTCCTCGTCACGGCTTGTTCGGATGAGAGCGGGGAACGCCGCCGTTCACTGGGTGACAATCCGCGCTTCGGTGACTTCATGCGGGTAGCCGACGCGGGGCGGGGCAGCCGCTTGTTCGGTCAGTGCGCCGCCTGTCACACGGTCAGGGTGGGAGCCGGCGACCGAAACGGTCCCAGCCTCCACGACGTGGTCGGCAAGCCCGTCGCGAGCAACAGCCGACGTTTCGGCTACACGGGGGCTCTCCGGTCGACGGGCGGCGTCTGGACGCCGGAGAGGTTGGACGCTTGGCTTGCCGCCCCTGCGCAGTTCGCGCCGGGCACGAGCATGAGCTTTCGCGGAGTCCCCGACCCGCTCGACCGGGCGGACATCGTCGCATACCTGCAAGCGCAGTCGGTTGGGGCCGGAGGCGTTGAGGCGCTCTCCGCGCGGCCTTGATCATGTTCCTCCGACTTCCCCTGCTGCCAGGGTGCTGCCGGCCTCTCACGTCGTACGCTTCATCGGCGTCGATGGGTGCGGGGTGATGATGGTCGGCGGACGCAAGGCGATGGGCGTCGAGCAGAACCGGATCCCGACCGGCTGCGACCTGAAAGGCGTGGCGGATACGTGCGACGCGGCGATTCAGCGGCTGCCCATCGCCTTGACGAAGTGGATGGAAATCGACGGGGCGGCCCACCGGGTGGTCTGAGCGCTCCTGCCAGCGATCGTTGTCACTCAATTTGAGGATGGGTAAGCATGGCCGTCCCGCTCGACGCGGGCTCGGGGGGATCATGATCATCAACCAAGTGCTGACGGTCGTGCGGACCGAGGGCGCGGCCGGCCTGTTCGCGCGCGTGGGCAGTCGCATCCTCAAACCCCGCGCGAAAAGTTTCCGGGCTCTGCGCGAGCGATTCGTCGGGAAGCATGCCCTAGAGATCGGCGGTCCGAGCGCACCCTTCCAGGCGCGCGGCATCTTTCCCGCCTACCCGATCCTGGCGACCGTCGACAATTGCAACTTCGCCAGCCGGACGATCTGGGAGGGCGAGATCGATGCCGGCGCGAGCTTCCGCTTCGATCCCTCGCGCCCAGCCGGCCGGCAGTACATCGCCGAGGCCACCGCGCTGCCCGCGATCGCGGGCGGCAGCTACGATGTCGTTCTGTCCTCCCACACCATCGAGCACACAGCCAACCCGCTGAAGGCGCTTCAGGAGTGGCGGCGCGTGCTGAATGATGACGGTCTTCTCGTCCTGATCGTCCCGCACAAGGACGGAACCTTCGATCATCGCCGGCCGGTGACCCGTCTCGACCACCTCGTGGAGGACTTCGATCGCAGCACCGACGAGGACGACACCACCCACGTCCCCGAGATCCTGCGGCTGCACGACCTGCGACGCGACCCGGGCGGCACGACAGCAGAGGCGTTCGCGCAGCGCTCGGCCGCCAACCTCGCGATTCGGGCCCTGCATCACCACGTCTTCGACACGGCGCTCGTGGAGGCAATGGTGCGACAGGCAGGCTTCCGGCCACTCGCGGTGGAGGCACGCCGCCCATACCACATCCTGCTCGTGGCCGAGAAAGCCGGCGAGGCCGAAACGAGCACCGAGCCGATGCGCTTCGCGAGCCCGTTTCGCTCGGACGGATAGCGCGCAGGAAAAACGCCGCGCCGGCAGAGCGGGCGGGGCGAGGGAGGCGCCCGTCGTCCGACCGGGTGTTAGGTTAGACGGATGGTGGTGAGCGAGGCGTTCACCCTTTGGCGCTGCCGATGACATGGGCCTCATCAGGGCCCCGATCCTGCATCAAACGCCGCTCCTCGTCAGAGCGATAGGCCAGGCATCGGGTGTGCAGCGGCGGTGAGGTCGGACGAGGTGAATACCCTCGTCGAGCCGTACCTTGAGAGATCGCGTGGCAACGCCGTGGCTGCTCTTCGGCAAGCAACCTCAGATGCGCTCATGGACACTGTCGCGTGTCGGCAAAAACGGGAAACGGCTGAGCGCGCCGCTTCTCGCGGGTTCACAAGGCACAGGCCGGAGGCGTCCCAATAGCCAGCGGGCAAGCACAGCACCCCTGGTGCTAGCCTGCTGCCCGGCCGAGGTTACGATCGTTGATCGCGGTGCCCATCACGACTTGGCCGGCCCTGCCGCCCAGCGTGCGGCCAGCGGACGTATGTAGCGGCGGTGTGTTGAACGAAAGCGCTTCGACCTTCATGCCGCGGCCGAGGCTCTGCGGGAGATCGGATCGGTCACGATAGCCGGCCTCATGCGCCATCGCATCCATGGCTTGGATCTCGTTCGCGGCTTCACCCGTCCAGAGGATCGCGCCTGTTCCGCCCTGACGGATCTGAAAGATCGACATCGTGCATCCTCGCTTGCATCTCTCGCAGGTAGACGCGCAGGCCGTTACGTCGTTCCTTTTTGCGCCCGGACAGCGATCGGGACGCAATCGTTCGGCTACGTCGCACGACCGCAAGGTCCCGCAAGATTGGCCGGGCGCACCTGAGTGACGAGCAACCAACCGAGTCGGGGCGGATGATGACGAAACCGGCCGCAGGCTTTCGAAAGATGCGAGGGTCGGTGGTCGGTTGGTTGCCGCAGCTGAGGGGATGGTTGGCGGTTGTGCCGCTGTTCGGCCTCAGCACCGGTCTGTCAGCGCATGCCCTCGGGCATGCACACTTCGCGGCGACGACCTGGACCGTTGTGACCCTCGCAGTCCTCGTCGTGCTCGTGACCCAGGTGGTGAGAAGCCTGACGAAGGGCGACGTCGGACTCGACCTCGTTGCCCTGCTCTCTATGAGCGGCGCCCTCGCCCTGTCTCAGCCGCTGACCGGCGCCGTCATCGCTCTGATGTACGCGGGAGGCCAATCGCTGGAAGCCTACGCGGCAGGCCGTGCCGGCAAGGCCATGACGGCGTTGGTCGCACGCCAGCCGCGGACCGCCCTGCGCGAGGACGTCGGCGGGCTGACGGAGGTGCTCCTCGCGGCGCTGGCGCCGGGAGACCATATCCTGGTGCGTGCCGGCGATGTCGTGCCGGTGGACGGGCGGGTCTTCAGAGGCAGCGCCGTTCTCGACCGGTCGAGCCTGACCGGCGAGGCGCTGCCGATCACCCTCCTGGCGAACGAGCCGGTGCTGAGTGGGACGGTGAATGCAGGCACGCCGTTCACCGTGGTGGCGGAACGGCCGGCTGCGGATAGCACCTATGCCGGCATCGTCCGGCTGGTCGAGGCGGCCCAGGCCCGGAAGGCGCCCATGGCACATCTGGCCGACCGCTACGGCCTCGCATTCCTTGCTCTCACGCTCCTACTGGCCGGTGGCGCTTGGTCCGCCAGCGGGGATCCTCTCCGGGCGTTGGCCGTGCTGGTGGTCGCTACGCCGTGCCCGCTGATTTTGGCCGTTCCCGTCGCGCTCGTTTCCGGCCTCTCGCGCGCGGCTGGCAACGGCGTCCTGATCAAGGGCGGCGGCGCCTTGGAGACTTTGGCCGAGATCCGCGTGCTGGTCATCGATAAGACTGGTACCCTGACCCACGGCTCGGCCCGGCTGACCTCGACGCGGTCCTTCGGCCCCTACGACGCGGTGGAGGCGCTGAGGCTGGCCGCCTCCCTCGACCAAGCGTCCGGCCATCCGATAGCGCGTGCCTTGGTTGAGGAGGCGCGCCGTCGTGCCCTCGTGCTGTCGCAACCCCAAAACGTCACGGAGTCTCCCGGCGAGGGCGTGAGCGGCTGGGTCGAGGGGCGGCATGTTCTTGTCGGCGGTCCGCGCCTGATGCGGATGCACGATGTCCGCTTTCCGCCGCCAGACGGTGCCGGGCTCGTCGCCGCGGCGGCGACCGCGACGGTGCTGGTTGCCGTGGAAGGCGCGCCCGTCGCCGTCCTGGAACTCGTCGATCCGTTGCGCAACGACGGCGGCAGAACGCTCGCGGCTTTGCGCGAATGCGGCATCAAGCGGATCGTGCTCGCGACCGGCGACCGGCGCGCCGTCGCTGAGGCGCTCGTCGCCGGTCTGCCTGTCGATGCCGTCGCCGCAGACCTCGATCCGGCGGCCAAGACGGACATCGTGGCCGCCGAACGACGGAGCGGTCCCGTTATGATGGTCGGCGACGGAATCAACGATGCGCCCGCACTGGCGGCCGCCGACCTCGGCATAGCGCTCGGGGCGCGAGGGGCGGCAGCCGCGGCCGAGGCTGCGGATGTGGTGCTATTGGTCGACAGCCTCGCGCCGCTGCCCCAGGCCATCCTCATCGCCCGGCGAGCCCGCGCCATCGCGCTGCAGAGCGTATGGGTCGGCCTCGGGCTTTCGCTCGTCGGCATGGTTGCAGCGGCTCTGGGACACCTCTCGCCCCTCCGGGGCGCGGTGCTGCAGGAGATCATCGACGTCGCCGTGATCCTCAACGCCCTGCGCGCGCTCGGCGGCCCGCAGGATGGGGGCGAGCCGACGACGCAGGACGTCCCGCGCGGCGCATGAGGCCGGTGCCATCGACCTTGCGGTGGATCAAGGTGAGCCGGTGAGGCCGAGGCGAGGTTTCACCTGTCCGTATCGACACAGACGTGGATGGCCATGGACTACGCGAATATCCTTGTTTCCGCCGACCTTGGCGCGGCATCACCGGATCGGGTGCGCCTCGCCGCCAGTCTCGCCCGGCGCTTCGACGCGACCCTCACCGGCGCGGCCGCCTGCGAAGTGCCGGCGCCCATTCTGGTTCGCGACGCCGACGACGCCATCGACCAAGAGGAACGCAACAAGGCCAAGGTTCGCGAGATCCTGGAACAGGCTCGGGCTCTGTTCGAGCGCAGCGCCGGGGACGGGATCCGGACGGAGTGGCATGCCGCCCGCGCCAAGCCCTTCACCCATCTCGTTGAGCAGGCGCGCAGCGCCGACCTTGTCGTGGTCGGCCGGCGCGGACCCGACGACGAGGAGACGGGTGGACTCGGCGTGTCGCCCGGCCCGTTCCTGATGGAGGTGGGCCGGCCCGTCCTCGTCGCGCCGCCGCGTCTGGTCCACGTGAAGGGAACTCGCATCGTTGTCGCCTGGAAGGATACGCCCGAGGCGCGGCGAGCCGTGACGGCAGCGCTGCCTTTCCTCCGCGAGGCGGACGAGGTGTTCGTCGCGACGGTGGGAGACGATGCGGCACAGAATGGGGCCGAAGCCGTGGCCGGCCACCTCAGGCGTCACGGCGCCCCGGCCTCCGCCCACCTCATGCGCCCGGTCAGGCAGGAGAGCGACGACATCCTGGAATTCGCCCAGGGCCGGGAGGCCGACCTGATCGTGATGGGCGCCTTCGGCCGTTCCCGGCTACGGGAATGGATCTTCGGCGGGTTCACCCGCGACGCCCTCGAACGCTGCCCGGTCTGCTGCTTCATGAGCCATTGAAGCGCAGATTTATCCTATCCGCCGTTGCCGCCTTGAGCCTGTTCGTTGCCTCGCCCGTCGCGGCCCAGGCCCGATCGATGGCGCGGGCGAGGCGTCCGACCGCGAAGGGGGAGCCGCTGCCGACGGCTCTCCGCCTCCCTCAAAGCCCGCCTTCCGCCAGTGCGGCCGGTCTTGGACCGATCCATTCCCTTCCCAGTCCGGCCTGCCATCACGCCAGTTCGCAAGGAGCCGGCTCTGGGAGCCGCACCGTGGCGGCGGCCTGGGCGGCGAGGCCCTCGGCCCGGCCGACGAAGCCGAGCTTCTCCGCGGTCGTCGCTTTGATCGACACCGAGGAGAGCGGCACACCGGCGATCTCGGCGATGCGCTGGCGGATCTTCTCGCGGTGCGCGCCGATGCGCGGCGCTTCCGCCAGCACGGTGATATCGAGATGGTCGATCCTGCCGCCTCGGGCGCGGACCAGCTCGCAGGCATGAGCCAGGAACTGATCCGAGGCCGCCCCGCGCCATTTCTCGTCGGAGGGCGGGAAGTGGGTGCCGATATCACCGTCGGCGATGGCGCCGAGCAGCGCATCGGTGAGCGCGTGCAGGGCCACGTCGCCGTCGGAATGGGCGAGCACGCCGCGGTCGGCGGGGATCTTCACGCCGCCGAGCCAGACATGGTCGCCCTCCATGAAGGCGTGAACGTCGAAGCCGGTGCCGAGGCGGGTCACGAACTGCGTCAAATCGGATGCCTTCCAAGCGCGACCCCCCCCTCTGTCTGCATCCGCAGAAGGTCTGGTCCGGTGTCGGAACGGATTGAAGAAGCTGCTACGGATCGCCGGAGCCGGCGCTCTGCCGAGCGGGTTTCCCTTCCATTCTCGGCACGTTCTGCGATTGGTGATCGGCGAACGCTATCGGCCCTTCCACCAGCCGCCAAGCATGACCTCTCGGCATCGGTCAGGTGGCGGAACGCGCCCTTTCTCACATCGCCGAGACGGAGGCCGGCGACCGCGACGCGCACGAGCCGAAGCACGCCGACTCCGTTGAGTGCCATCAGGCGTCGGATCTGACGGTTGCGGCCCTCACTCAGGACGACCTCGAGCCAAGCGTTACGCTCGCCGACACGCAGTGGGGCCACCGATTTGGCGGTGAGCCGCTCCCCATCATCCACCGCGCCCTCTCGTAAACTGGACAGGAGAGCCTCGTCCGGCCGGCAGTCGATCTGCACATGGTAGACCTTATCGACATTGGAGGCCGGATCGAGGAGACGATGCGCCCACCGCGTATCGTTGGTCATGAGCAGCAGGCCCTCGCTGGCACAGTCCAGTCGTCCGACCGGCGCGAGGAACGGCAAGTCGTGTCCGGCGAGACAATCGTAGACCGTCTTGCGGCCTTGCGGGTCGCCATAGGTCGTGAGCAAGCCACGCGGCTTGTTCAGCAGCAGGTAGACCTTTGCCGCGGAGACGAGCCGGCGGCCATCGACGCAGATCGCGGCGCGCTGGGGATCCACGCGCACGCCCGCATTGCGGACCACACGGCCGTCGACGCGGACCCGCCCGCTCTCGATCAGGGCCTCCGCCAAGCGTCGTGAGCAAAAGCCGAATTTCGAAAGAACGCGCGGCAGACTGACAGGAGGAGGGCTCGAGTGAGCTGCGAACCTCCCCCGCGCGCGGTTCTGCGAGCCGGGAATGGATAGGGACATGTCGAGCGCTTCAGCTTGTGAAGAATTGCTGCGTCCCGTGAGCCTCGATCGCGCTCGCGAGCCGGGCCAGCGCGTGGACGTAGGCTGCGCTTCGGAGAGTGAGGTTGCGCTCCTGTGCCAAGCGCCAGATGGCGTCGCCCTCACGCTCCATCGTCGTCCGCAAGCGCGCATGCACGTCATCGACCGGCCAGTAGTAGCCCTGACGGTTTTGGACCCACTCGAAGTACGAGACCGTGACCCCGCCCGCATTCGCCAGGATGTCCGGCAGGACCACGGTGCCGCGACGGCCGAGGATCGCATCCGCCTCCGGCGTCAGGGGGCCGTTCGCCAGTTCGAGGACGACGCCGGCCTTGACCTGGGAGGCGTTGCCCTCGTGGATCATATCCTCCATTGCGGCCGGGACGAGCAGGTCGCACTCCACGGCGACGAGGTCGTCGCTCGATAGCCCCGAGACGCCCGCGGATCCGGCGAGCGACGTCACGCTGCCGCCCTGCTTCGCCCGGACGGCAGCGCCCGGATCGATGCCGTCCGAGCAATAGACCGCTCCGCGCGAGTCGGAGATTGCCACGATCTTGTGTCCGTCCTCGGCAAGGAGGCGGGCGATGTGCTGCCCAGCGTTGCCGAAGCCTTGTACCGCGACGCGTGCGCGAGACGGCAGGCCCAGACGCTCCTTGAGATACCGGACCAGGTAGTAGCCGCCGCGTGCGGTGGCGTCCTCACGCCCGAGCGAGCCGCCGAGCGCCATCGGCTTGCCGGTGATCACGGCGGGGGCCGGCTGGCCGATGATCGACGCGTATTCGTCGGCCATCCACCCCATGACCATCGAGTTCGTGTAGACGTCCGGCGCAGGAATGTCGCGATCGGGTCCGATGACCTTGGCGAAAGCCTGAATGTAGGCTCGGGAAAGCCGCTCCAGCTCAGTCTTCGACAGGGTACGAGGGTCGACGCGGACGGCCCCCTTTCCACCGCCATAGGGCAGATCCATCACGGCGCATTTGAACGTCATCCAGAAGGCGAGCGTCTCGACTTCCTCGACCGTCGCCTCGGGATGGAAGCGGATGCCCCCCTTTGTCGGGCCGCGCGTGTCGTCGTAGCGGCAGCGCCATGCCATGAATGATTTCCGCGATCCGTCATCCATACGGATCATCAGCCGGACTTTGGTCGTCTCGCGGGGGTATTTGAGCTTTTCCAACACATCCGCATCGAGCTCGAGATGCCGCGCGGCATCGTCCAGGCGCACCAACGCCTGATCGAAGATCTTCGCATCCTGCATGTTCGGGATTTCCTTTAGTTTATCTTCGCAAGCCTGCCAGGCCGCAGAATGTGATCGATCAGAATCGGGCGTTGACCCGATGCGCATTTTCCGTACGGACCAGCATCTCTTTGCCGAAAGGCGGTCTAGATCCGTTGTTTTTCCTGGGCGAAGGCCCAGTCGAGCCAGGAGGTGAGCGCCTCGATGTCGGAAGTCTCGACGGTCGCCCCGCACCAGATCCGCAGCCCGGCCGGCGCGTCGCGATAGGCGCCGAAATCGAAGGCCACGCCCTCACGCTCCAGGCGGCTGACGATCCCGGCGGCGACGGCCTTGACCACGGCGTCGCCCTTGGCGAGCACGTCCGGGTCGGTGATCACGAGGCACACGCCCGTGTTCGAGTAGGTCGCCGGATCCACCGCGAGGTGGCCGATCCAGGGGGTGCGCGCCACCCAGGCGTGGACCGCCCGCGCGTTCGCGTCCGCCCGCGCGTGCAGTGCATCGAGGCCGCCGATGCGCTCGGCCCATTTCAGGGTATCGAGGTAGTCCTCGACCGCGAGCATCGAGGGCGTGTTGATGGTGTCGCCCTTGAAGATGCCCTCGATGAGCCGGCCGCCCTTGGTCAGGCGGAACACCTTCGGGATCGGCCAGGCCGGCGTGTGGCTCTCCAGGCGCGCCACCGCGCGCGGCGAGAGGATCAGCATGCCGTGCGCGGCCTCGCCGCCCATCACCTTCTGCCAGGAATAGGTGACGACATCGAGCCTGTCCCACGGCAGCGGCATCGCGAAGGCGGCCGAGGTCGCGTCGCAGATGGTGATGCCTTCACGATCGTCGGCGATCCAGTCGCTGTGCGGGACCTTCACGCCGGCGGTGGTGCCGTTCCAGGTGAAGACGACGTCGTTCTTTTTCGTGTCGATGGCGTCGAGCTTGGGCAGGATGCCATGCTCGCCGACATGGACGATCGGATCGATCTTGAGCTCTTTCAGGGCGTCGGTGACCCACTCGGCACCGAAGGAATCCCAGGCCATGACCTCGACGGTCTTCGGTCCGAGCATCGACCACATCGCCATCTCGACAGCGCCGGTGTCAGATCCGGGGACGATGCCGATGCGATAGTCGGCGGGGACACGCAGAACCGTGCGGGTGAACTCGATGGCCTCGGCGAGCTTGGCCTTGCCGGCGGCCGAGCGGTGTGAGCGGCCGAGCGCCGCGCCGGCGAGGGCATCGAGGCTCCAGCCGGGACGCTTGGTCGTGGGGCCGGACGAAAAGTAAGGCACGCGCGGGCGCGCGGCGGGGCGATCCGGCGCGGCACCCGCCCGGCCGATCCCGACAGGACCGTTGCCGTCATCATCGGCGGCTTGGCCCGAAGAGAGGTCACAGCACGAACGCATTAGCTTGCCTCGATTGCGAGACGTGACGCCTCGTTGCCGAACCGGATCGCGCCCTCGATGCAGGTCCGCAGGCCTGTGTCGGTCCGGTCCCTGGCGATGAGGAGGTTGACCGACCTCGTTCGACTCGGCGCGCGGCTGCCGGAAGGGCCGGGATGATTGCCGTTGTCGATCGTCATCCCGCTTTGCGGATCGTGATCGGATCGGCAGCGGCCGCCGGTAGGACCGGCGGCCTCGTGGATGATCACCGGATACACGGCATCGACGAGATCGACGGCCACGCAGAGCCCGGACAGGCCGGCGCCCACGGTGTGAACCGTGTTCGGCAAAGTTTCGCTACCGAACGAGCACGTTGCGGAACTGCCAGGGATCGCTCGGGTCGATGTCCTCCGGGAACAGGCCGGGGCGATCGGTGAGCGGGGTCCAGTCCGTGTATACGCCCACCACCGGGCCGAGATACGGCGTCT
>JAESFL010000257.1_pt1 | contig 45059 bp, 19 predicted proteins | sample 9269401 | NCBI WGS metagenome assembly JAESFL01 (sample SAMN14506025, study PRJNA617098) | algae metagenome | isolation source: Gloeocapsa sp. UFS-A4-WI-NPMV-4B04 and co-occurring heterotrophs from desert... | place: USA: Utah | collected 2006-10-01 | reverse complement strand
AGACAGTTGTCCGGGCGGCTTCATGGCGGTCCTCTGCCATGCGCCCGTAGCTACGGAGGTGTACCGCCAACTCCTCCGGCAGGACTTTCACCTGCTAGAACGCACCGCCTTTGCACGGCGCACTACCAAATCTGAAAAACAACACTTGGGAATACGCCAATTCTTTTTCAGGACCTGGTATCGCCGGCCCGGTCGTTCACGTACACGCGCGAAGGAGTAGAAACGTTCAGCCCCGCCGGAGCCATCCGGCGGGGCTGTCCCTTTTCCCGCATCCTCTCACGAGACCCGGCTCCCATCCTCGTAATGGTAGTGCTCCTGGGACGCCGAGCTGAAGCTGCCGATCGCGCGCGCATCCAGCGGCTTGTCCGGCCGGAAGAGACCCTGCTCCACCGCCCACTCGTGTACGCCACGGTCCAGCGGATACGCCGTCAGGATGCCGGTGAGCGAGTGCCGTGCGATCCACGCCTCGGCCGCGGCGAGCGTCGAGAACACCCCACCCGGAAACGGACCGCCCGGACCTTTGAAGACCCACACCCACGCGTCGGGCGGCATCGCGTCCCTGACTCCGATCAGCCGTTGTAGATGACGCCCTCGGTGGCGCGGTACAGCTCCAGCACGGCGTTGGCCTCGTCGCGCAGCACGCCGCGGTCGATGCGGACGCCGCGCGCCTCCAGGTACGCGTGGCTCTCCGGGAACACGGGGCCCTCGTCGAAGTTCACGCGCACCGCGTCGTCGCGGGTGGCGCCGCACACCACCCGGCGCACCCCGCTCCACAGGGTGGCGCCCAGGCACATGGCGCAGGGCTCGCAGCTGGTGAACATCTCGTACACGGGCCCGTCCGCCGAGCGCAACGTAAAGCAGCTCAGCCGCGCCTGCGCCGCCATGATGGCCATCATCTCGCCGTGCAGCGTGCAGTTGTTCAGCCGCACCACGCTGTTCACACCCACGGACACCAGCTCGCCCGTCCCCGCGTCGAAGATGGCGGCGCCGAACGGTCCGCCCGTTCCCCGCACCACGTTCTCGCGCGACAGGCCCACCGCCAGCCGCATCTTTTCCTCGTCCGTCCCGTAGCGGCGGTCCGCGTCCACGTAGTCGTGGACCCAGTCGGGGAGGTCGATGAGGATGGGAGACGTCTGCATGGCGGGGGCGGCGGTGTACATCGGGAGAAGAGGGTGCGGCGCGAGCGGAAGGCGACGGAAAACGCAGAAAAACTAACGTCTTTCCGCGGGCGCGGCAAGCGACGGGCGGGGGGCGATTGCGCGGGGCTCCGCCGCCGTGGTATACCTTAGGGCTCATCCGCCGCCGCGCCCCGCACGGCCCGGCTCGACCCGGATTTCCCGATCTTTCCGAAGGACCCGCATGATCCCTGCCGTGGGCCGCAGCGTATTCCGCAAGGACGGCATGGCCAAGACCACCGGGGCGGCCCGGTACGTCGACGACCTGCGCTTCGACGGGATGCTGTACGGCCGGACCATCCGCGCCGAGATCCCCCGCGGGCGCATCCGCTCCATCGAGCTGGACTTCGACACCACCGGGTTCACCATCGTGGACTGGCGCGACATCCCCGGCCCGCTGTGCAACTTCGTGGCGCTCATCGTGGACGACCAGCCCTTCCTGGTGAAGGACGAGATCAACCACATGGCCGAGCCCATCCTCCTGCTGGCGCACGAGGACCGCGAGGCGCTGCTGGCCGCCACCGTGCGCATCGAGTACGAGGCGGCGGAGCCCGTGCTGGATCCCGAGACGTCGCCCGTGGTCTTCAAGGAGCTCCGCATCCGCAAGGGCGACGTGGACGCGGCCATGGCGGGGGCGGACGTCATCGTGGAGGGCACGTACCGTACGGGACACCAGGAGCACGTCTACATCGAGACCAACGGCGTCATCGCCGTCCCCCAGCCCAACGGGGGGATGACGGTCTACGGCTCGCTGCAGTGCCCCTACTACGTGCACAAGGCCCTCAAGGCGCTGCTGCAGATCGAGGATCACCGCGTGCGCGTGGTGCAGACGGAGACGGGGGGCGGGTTCGGCGGCAAGGAGGAGTATCCCAACATCCTCGCCGGCCACGCGGCCCTCCTGGCACGCAAGTCGGGGCGCCCCGTGAAGATGGTGTACGACCGCACGGAGGACATGCTGGCCACCACCAAGCGGCATCCCTCCATCATCCGCCACCGCACGGGCGTAACCCGCGACGGGCGGCTGGTGGCCATGGAGATCGACGTGCTGATGGACGGCGGCGCGTACGTCACCCTGAGCCCCGTCGTCCTGTCCCGCGGCTGCATCCACGCGGCGGGGCCGTACCGCTGCGACCACGTGCGCCTGGACGGCCGCGCGGTGATGACCAACACGCCTCCCAACGGCGCCTTTCGCGGCTTTGGCGCGCCCCAGACGCAGTTCGCCACGGAGGTGCACATGGACCGCATCGCCGAGGCGCTGGGGATGGATCCCGTGCAGCTGCGCGAGATCAACGCCCTGCGCCCCGGCGACACCACGGCCACGGGGCAGCACATGGGCGGCGACTGCAGCGCCGTGGAAGTGCTGCGGGCGGGCGTGGAGAAGTCCGGCTACCACCGCAAGCGGGCGGAGTACGCGGGGACCCACCGCGGCATCGGCGTGTCCCTCTTCTTCCACGGCAGCGGCTTCACGGGGAGCGGGGAGATCTACCTCGCTTCAAAGGCGACGCTGGAGGCCACGGAGACGGGCGCGCGGGTCCGCGTGGCCAGCGTGGAGATGGGCCAGGGGACGCGCACCATGCACGCGCAGATCGTGGCGGACGCCCTGGGCATTCCCTACGAGGCCGTGGAGATCGTGCAGCCGGACACGCAGGAGGTGCCGGACAGCGGCCCCACGGTGGCGTCGCGCACGTGCATGATCGTGGGCAACATCCTCAAGCGCTGCGCGGAGGAGATGCGCGCCACCATCGGCGACAGGACGCCGGGCGAGTACGTCCGCGCGCACGGCCCGCTGAGCGTCACCAGGCAGTACGAGAAGCCGGAAGAGATCCGCTGGGACGACACGGAGTACCAGGGCGACGCGTACGCCACCTACGGCTGGGGGTGCGACGTGGCCGAGGTGGAGCTGGACCCCGTGACGTACGAGGTGCGCCCCCTGCACGTGACCGTCGTGCACGAGATCGGCAAGGCCATCCACCCCTCCATGGTCGTGGGGCAGATCGAGGGGGGCACGGCGCAGGGCGTGGGATGGGCGCTCAACGAGAACGTGGTGATGCGCAACGGCGGCATGGCCAATCCCACGCTGACCAACTACACGATTCCCACGACGCTGGACACGCCGCGGATGGACGTCGTCGTGCTGGAGAACCCCACGGGCTACGGGCCGTACGGCGCCAAGGGGGTGGGCGAGATGCCCATCGACGGGCCCGCACCGGCCGTGGTGAACGCCATCCGCCACCTGGGGCTGGACGTGCGCCAGATCCCCGCGATCCCCGAACTGCTGATGGAGGTGGCATGCGCTTCGTCCTGAACGGCGCCGAGACGGACGTCGCGGCGCACCCCATGAAGCGCCTGCTGGACGTGCTTCGCGAGGACTGCGGATTGACGGGCACCAAGGAAGGGTGCGGCGAGGGCGAGTGCGGCGCCTGCACGGTGCTGATGGACGGCCAGCCGGCCGTGAGCTGCCTGGTCCCCTTCGCGCAGGCGGCGGGGGCGGAGGTCACGACCATCGAGGGGCTGGGGGGCGAGCATCCCCTGCAGCGCGCGTTCGCGGAGTTCAGCGGCGCGCAGTGCGGCATCTGCACGCCGGGGATGATCCTGGCGGCCGTGGCCCTGGGGCCCAATCCGAGCATCGACGAGGTGCGCACCGGGCTGGCGGGCAACCTGTGCCGCTGCACCGGCTACGAAGCCATCTACCGCGCCATCCAGAACGCATGAAGACGGCCGCCACCGCGCTGGAGCTGCGCGATCCCCGCACGCTGGACGAGGCCCTGGCCCTGCTGCGCGACGACGGGCCGCTCGTGCCCATCGCCGGGTGCACGGACGTGTTCGTGAACCTGAACTTCGGCACCACGACGGACCGGCGCTTCATCAACCTGTGGCCCCTGGACGAGCTGCGGGGAATCGAGGTCCGCGAGGGCGTCCTGCGCATGGGCGCCCTGACCACGTACACGGACGCCATCCGCTCGCCGGAGGTGCGGGAGTGGCTCCCCGCCCTGGTGGCCGCGTCGCGCGAGGTGGGCGGCGTGCAGATCCAGAACCGCGGCACCCTGGCCGGCAACCTGGCCAACGGCTCCCCCGCGGGCGATTCCCTCCCCGTCCTGGCCGCCGCGGACGCCGTCGTCGTGCTGCGCAGCGCGGGCGGCGAGCGGCGCGTGCCCGTCACGGGGCTGTACACGGGCTACCGCGCCACCGTCATCCGCCCCGACGAGCTGATCGTGGCCATCGAGGTGCCGCGGGTGGAGGGGACGCAGTGGTTCCGGAAGGTGGGGACCCGCGCGGCGCAGGCCATCAGCAAGGTGGTGATGGCGGCCGTCCGTGCCCCGCACCCCCGCATCGCGCTGGGGAGCGTGGCGGCCACGGTGGTCCGCCTGCCGCAAACGGAGCAGGCGCTGGCGGCCGGCGCGGGGATCGACGAGGCGTGGGCCGTGCTGGCGGGGGAGATCCACCCCATCGACGACGTGCGATCCACCGCCGCCTACCGCCTGCGCGTGGCCGGCAACCTGCTGCGCCAGTGGTGGGACGAGACGTCGTAATCCGGCGGCTCCCGGGAGGATCTTCTGGACGCACTGGCGCTCGGCCCCGCGAGGCGCCATCGTGAGGAACGCCTGTCGCCGCGGCCACCCCTTTCCCGGGCCGCGGCGGCCCCCGCGGGACGGCGCGCCGGCCTCGTCGCCGGCATCCACGGCCGTCCCCGGCTCGCCCACGCGCAGCCGCTCAGCAGGTTCCACGGACAACGGGAGCGCCCATGAGGGTAGCCGTGCTGGGGGGAGGGATCTCGGGGCTGATGGTGGCCCGCGAGCTGTCGGACCGGCCCGGGATGGAGATCGACCTGTACGAGCGCGACGTGCGGCTGGGCGGGCTGCTGCGCTCCGTGCACGCGGACGGGCTGGAGTTCGACATCGGCGCGTTCGCGTTCGGATCCCGGCACGAGCTGCTCCGGAGCTTTCCCACCCTTCCCGCCCGCATGGTCACCGTCCGCCCCCGCAGCCTTTCCGTCACCCCGGCCGGCACCCTGGACACGTATCCCCTCACGGCCCGCGGCATCGTGCGCGACCACGGCGTGGCGCGCGCGGCGATGGCCGGCGCGGGGCTGCTGTGGGGCCGCGTGCGGCACCGGCGGCGCGACACCGTGCCCACCTACGCCCGCTACTACATGGGCGACTCCCTGTACCGCCTGAGCGGGCTTTCCCACTACATCGAGCGGCTGTGGGGCATCCCGGACCACCAGGTGGCCCTGCAGCTCACGGAGCAGACGATCGTGCGCATCCGCAACTACACGCCCCTTCGCCTGCTGCGCGGCAAGCTCCGCGCGTGGACGGGCCGCGCCGGGCCGCCCCGCACGCTGCTGGTGCGCCCCCGGGACGGCTATGAGGGGCTGTGGAGCGAGGTGGGCGACCGGCTGACGGAGCGCGGCGTGGGCGTGCACCTGCAGGCGGAGGTGCGGCGGGTGGAGCGCGGCCCCGAGGGATTCACCCTGCAGGTGGGCGGCGAGACGCGGGGATACGACGCGGTGGTCTCCACCATCCCCATCCCCGTGATGCTGCGGCTGCTGGGCGAGGCGCCCGCCATGAAGTTCGGCAACGCGCCCCTGCTGTCGCTGTTCTACCGCGGCCGCGTGCGCCCGGACGCCTGCTTCCTGTACAACTTCAGCCGGCGGGGGCGGTGGAAGCGCATCACCGTCTTTTCCCGCTTCTACGGCCCCGCGGACGGCGCGGACTGGTTCACGGTGGAGGTGACGGCGCCGGACACGTCGCCGGCCGCGCTGGACGCGCTGCGGGCGGACTTCGAGGCGCACGCCCGCGAGATCGGCCTGCTGGACGGGGAGCCGGTGCTGGCGGGGCAGCACGTGACGGAGCGGGCCTACCCCGTGTTCCGCGTGGGCGACCCGGAAAAGGTGCAGGCGGAGCGGGAGCGGCTGGAGCGGCACGGCATTCACCTGAGCGGGCGGCAGGGACGGTTCGAGTACGTGTCCTCCGCGCTGGCGGCGGAGCGGGCGCGGCAGGTGGCGGGCACCGTGGGACAGGAGGCCGGACGATGAAGCGGTTCGCCATCAACGCGCCCGCCCGGTGGACGCGCACGGCGGGGGAGGCGTGGCGCCGCCAGGCCTGGGTCACGGACCACATCACCCCCCGCAAGGCGGCCAACGTGGCGCTCGCGGCCAGCCAGTGGGCCCTCAAGCACGAGGTCATGCGGGCGTGGCCCGTGGTGGCCAAGGTGGACATCTCGCCCCTGTGCAACCTGCACTGCACCGTCTGCGTGCACGCGACGCCGTCCGCCGGCACCAGCCCCCTGCTGGCGGAGCAGCGGTTCCGCAAGGAGCAGCGGATGCCGGTGGACCGGTACCGCGAGATCGTGGGGCAGCTGGCGGGGCGCACGGCGGCGGTGTCGCTGTACTACCTGGGCGACCCGCTGATGCATCCGCACCTGGAGGAGATCTGCGACGCCACCCGCGAGGTGGGGCTCAACTCGCACGCCAGCACCAACTTCAGCTTCGAGCTGTCGGACGAGCGGCTGCGGGGGCTCCTCGCCAGCGGCCTCACGCACCTGACGGTGTGCGTGGACGGGCTCACGCAGGAGACGTACGGCCGCACGCGCGTGGGCGGCCGCATCGACCGCGTGCTGGACAACCTGGACCGGCTGCTGCGCCTGCGCCGCGAGTCGCGCCGGTCGTTTCCGCGCATCGAGGTGCAGTACGTCAAGTTCCAGCACAACCTGGGGGAGCTGGAGGAGGCCCGCGCGCGGTTCACGGCGGCGGGGGTGGACCAGTTCACGGAGTTCTGGGGCGCGCTCTTCAACTTCGCGGAGCTGGACGACGGGCGGGTGAAGGTGGCCGGCCCGCGCCCGGCGCGGCGGGTGCCGCGGTGCCTGTGGCCGCACTTTGCCCTGCTGGTGCGCTACGACGGCGGGGTCATTCCCTGCTGCACGCACCGCGCGGGGGTTCAGTACGCGCCCGGGGCGGACAGCCGGGAAGTGGGCAACGTGTTCGACAAGGGCGTGTGGGAGGTGTGGAACTCGCCCGCGTACCAGGCCCTGCGCCGGCTGACGGCGGACCCCGCCCGGGCCGCGCGCGAGCCGGCCCTGGCGTCCACGTTCTGCGAGGGCTGTCCGGTGGTCTACGAGACGGACCTGGAGGACCACCAGCCGCGCGCCCATAACCGCACCTGGGAAGAGCTCTACGAGCGCGACGAGCGCGGCCGCGTGGTCCGCAAGCCGCCCACCCTCGTGCAGATCGGCGGCGTGGCGCGGGGGTGAGATAGGATGAGCGGGATGCGGGCTGCCGTGCGCGGGCCGGTCTCCCCGGTTTCACGCACAGGCCGCAGAGGAGAACAGATGAGGACGCAGAGGCTTGAATCCGGCCTCTGCGTCCTCTCTTTTCCACTCTGCGAACTCTGCGTTCAAATGGCCGCTGGATGGATGCTCCGGACGGATGGCGGGGCCCGCGCCCCGAATCCGCCGGACCGGTCCGTCCCGGTCCTTCGCGGAGGATGATCTACGCCGCGGCGCCGGATTCCGGCTGGTGTTCGCACTCGGCGACCTGCGCGACGAGCCGGTACCAGTTGGCGATGGGCAGCGCCGCCTCGCCCAGCCGCTGGAACGTGCGGCGGCACAGGGCGGAGAACGCGGGGTGGCCGTCCCACTTCCACCGGGCCGCCATGTCACCCAGCGGCTCCTGGAGCAGGTTGCCCAGCGCATGCGCCCGCGCGAAGCCGTACTGCAGCGGAACGACCGTGCCGTCCGCCTCCACCACGAGCGCGGACACCAGCTCCGCCAGGGGGCGCCCGGCGGCCTCGCGGCACCCGTCCGCCAGCAGGCACGCGGGGCGCGCGGCTACCTGCCCGTAGTCCACCAGGTCGGTGTGGATGCGCAGGCGGCCCTCGTACCGGGCCTGCAGCCGGGTGAGCTCCAGCCACGCGACGGCCATCTCCATGTCGTCGGGCTCCAGCTCGGCCATCAGCCGCTCCGCGCGGCCCACGGCCTCCAGCGGGTGCACCTGCAGCAGCCGCGCGCCCTCGCGCAGGGCGAACTCCGCGACCCACTCCAGCTCGTGCGCGTTGCCCTGCGCGAGGGTGAACAGAAAGGCGAAGGGGATGCCGGCGTCGCGCAGCCCCTGCAGGCGCCCCTGCATCCGCGCGAACGCCCCCTCCGCGCCGCGGACGCGGTCGTGGCTGGCGGGGACGCCGTCCACGCTGACGGCCAGCAGATCCGCGCGGCCCCGCAGCACGTCCAGCCGCCGCGCATCCAGCAGCATCCCGTTGGTGGCCACCATGGTGACCATCCCCGCGTCGCGCCCCGCCTCCAGCAGCTCCGCCAGGGACGGGTACAGCAGGGGCTCGCCGCCGGAGACGCTCAGCACGTTGTACCCCTCGGCGGCGGCGGCCCGGACGGCGTCCAGCAGCGGGGCGGCATCCAGCCCGCCCCGCTCCCGCGGGCCCGACGAGGAGTAGCAGTGCAGGCAACGCAGGTTGCACCGCAGCGTGGGATGCACCTGGAAGATGCGATACGTTTCTCCCGTGGGCCCGCTCATCTCAGATCCCGATGGCCTGGTTGCGGAAGTCGATCTGCAGGGCGTCGGGGTTGATGATGCCCCGCGGGAAGATCTCGATGCCGTAGCCGCGCTCCAGCAGCCCTTCCACCAGCACGCCCACGCGCTTGGGACGCGGGCCGCGGAACCACATGGTGCCGCACCAGTCGTCGTCGGAGCCGGCGACGCGCGCCACGTTCACCATCTCGCCGCCGTGCTCGCGCGCCAGCTCCACCAGCGACTTGAGCTCCTGCCTGGTCAGCTTGCGCGACTGCTGCAGCCGCTCGAACGCCGGCGCGGTCTCCGGCACGGTCACCTTGCCCACGTTCACGCGAGCCGCCGCATCCGCCGGGGTCTTGCTCATGGGATTCTCCTGGGAGGAAGGTGGGATGGATCGAGGATGGCGGAACGGGAACGCTCCGCACGGGCCGCGGAGGAAGCAACGGGCATGCCTCTCCGCCCGGATCGCGCAACTCATTGCCAGATAGCATCTTACACCACCCCGCCCGTCCTCCCGCCGTACCCGTCGAGTCCCGGATGGGGCCAAAGATGGACAGGAATGGGTCAGCGGCGCCGCATCCGCGCGGACATGGCCGGGCGCGGGCCGGGTAGGCCGATTCCACCCTGCGTTCCCCGCATCCGGAGCCCCCGCGCGCGGTCCGGCGAAGTGCTTGCATCCATCCCCCCGGAAACACCCATCCGTCACCCGAGACCGCCACGACGTGCTCCCGATCCTGTTCCTTCGTCCCGTCACCACGCTGGCGCTGATGCTGGCCGCCTGCGCCCCCGGCGACCGCACCCGCGCCGAGGCCGCGCAGGACACCACGCGCGCCGCCCCCGCCCGGCCGCCCGAGCCGCCGCCCGTCCCGCCCCTGCGGACGGACTCCGCGGGGCAGGCGTGGGTGGAGCGGACGCTCGCGCAGCTCTCGCCCCGGCAGCGGGTGGCGCAGCTGGTGTTTCCGTGGATCAGCGGGCAGTCGGTGGCCGCCAACCCAGCGGAGCGGGACCGGATGCTGGCGTGGGTGTCGCGGGGCGAGGTGGGCGGGCTCATCGTCAGCACGGGGACGCCGGCGGCGCTGGCGGGCAAGCTGAACGCGGCGCAGATGCGGGCCGCCGTGCCCCTGCTCATCGTCTCGGATCTGGAGACGGGGCCGGGAATGCGCCTTACGCCGGGGGGGACCACAATGCCGCCGTCCATGGCCTTTGGCGCGGCGGGGGACACGGCGCTGGCGCGGCAGGCCGGGCGCGCCACGGCGGACGAGGCGCGCGCCGTGGGCATCCACATGACGCTGGGGCCGCTCTTCGACGTGAACTCCAACCCGGCGAATCCCATCATCAACGTCCGCTCGTTCGGCGAGTCGCCGGAGCTGGTGGCGCGGATGGGGACGGCGTGGATGCGGGGCGCGCGCGAAGGAGGCCTCCTCTCCGCCGGCAAGCACTTTCCCGGGCACGGGGACACGCGGGTGGATTCGCACGTGGGGCTGCCGGAGGTGGGCGGCGACGAGGCGCGGCTGCGGTCGGTGGAGATGGCCCCATTCGGCACTGCGGTGCGCGCGGGGATCGACGGGATCCTCGTGGGGCACATCGCCGCGGTGGGGCTGGAGGGGCCCAACGCCCGCCCCGCCTCGCTTTCCCCGCGGATGATCGGCGACGAGCTGCGGGGGCGGCTGGGGTTCCGGGGGCTGGTCTTTACGGACGCGCTCAACATGGGCGGCGTGACCCGCAACTACTCCGTGGCCGAGGCATCCATCCTGGCCCTGCTCGCGGGCGCGGACGTGCTCCTGCAGCCGCCCGGGCACGAGGCCGTCATCGATGCCATCGTGGCGGCGGTGCAGTCCGGGCGCATCCCCCAGGCGCGCATCGACGAGGCGGCGCGGCGGGTGCTGCTGGCCAAGGCGGCGGCGGGGCTGCACCGCGGGGCGCGGGTGGAGACGGGTGCCGTCGCGGGGCAGGTGGGCACGGACGCGCACCGGGCCGTCGCGCGGCAGGTGGCGGAGCGCTCCATCACCCTCGCGCGCGACGGACGCAGCCTGGTGCCCCTGCGCCGGGGTGCGCGCGTGCTGCACGTCACCTACACGGAGTCCGGCCGCGGCTCCGCCGGCAACGGGCTGAACAGCGGGCTGGCGGCCGGCGGGCTGTCGCTGGACCACGTCCGCGTGGGGCCGTCCACCTCCGCGTCGACCTTCGCGTCGCTGCGGGAGCGCGCGGCGGCGGCGGACGTGGTCGTGGCCAGCGTGGCCGTGTCGCCCGTCCAGTATCGCGCGCTGGGGATCGGCGGGGGGTTCGGGCCGTGGCTCGAGAGCGTGTCCGCGTCGGGGAAGCCGGTCGTGGCCGTCTCCCTCGGCAGCCCGTACCTGCTGGAATCCTTTCCGTCCGTACCGGCCTATCTGCTGGCCTGGAGCAACGCGGGTGTCAGCGAGGCGGCCGCCGCGCGGGCCCTGCTCGGCACGGCGGCCATCCGCGGCCGGCTCCCCGTCTCCCTCCCGCCCTTCCATCACGCCGGCGAGGGGATCGACCGCGGCACGGGGAACTGACGGGCGGATTCCGCATCATCCGCGCATCCGGGCGGTTCATCCCGAATTGCCCGGGCGGCGCAGGGGCGCAGGCACGCGCTCCGCAGCCGGCGAATCAACATCCGATCGCGTCTCGTAGAGCCGGTGCGCGGCGGAAATCCGATCCGGCCGGCGGATGCCCGGGCTGTCCTTCCGCAAACACTGGGCGTCCGCCTATCTTGCGCGCTCGTGCCGGCGGCCCGGAATCCGACTCATCCTCCTCCCATCGCCATCATGCTCAATCCTGCCGTGCAGCCGCCCAGCCTGATGAAGCGCGGTCCCCTGCCCTGGCTCATCGGCGGGGCGTGCGTGGTGGTGATCGTCTCGGGGATGCGCACGGCGTCGGGGATCCTGAACCCCATGCTGATGGCGGGCTTCCTGGCGCTGCTGCTGCAGCCCATGACCGTCAAGCTGCGAAAGTGGGGGCTCGCGGGGGGGCTGGCGGTCACGCTGGTGGTGATCGCGGTGGTGCTCACCGGCCTGACGATGGTGGCGTTCGTGGGCGTGTCGCTGCGGCAATTGGCCCTGCAGTTCCCCGTGTACCGCCAGCAGCTGGACGGGCTCGTCTCGCAGCTCAACGCGCTGCTGGCGCGGTACAACGTGGACGCGTTCGACTACCTGCAGCGCGCGGCGCAGGGGCCGGAGGTGGGGCGGTGGGTGCTGAACGCGTCGGGGTCCATGGCGGCGTCGCTCAGCAGCCTAGTGCTTACGCTCTTCATCTTCGCGTTCATGCTGGGCGGGATGTGGGAGCTGGAGCGGCGGGCCAGCACGCGCTCGCGCAACTACAGCCCGCTGGCGGCGCGCTTCCTGGCGTTCAGCGACACCATCCGCGGCTACATGGGCGTGCGCGCCGTGCTGGGGCTGATCGCGGCCGTGCTGGACTACGTGCTGCTGGTGGCGCTGGGGGTGGACTACGCGCTGCTGTGGGGCGTGCTGTCGTTCCTGCTGAGCTTCGTGCCCAACATCGGCTTCACGCTGTCGCTCATCCCGCCCACGCTGCTGGCGCTGGTGGAGGGCGGCTGGCAGGAGGCGCTGATCGTGTTCGTGGGATACCAGGTGATCAACAACGTGCTGGACAACGTCATCGGCCCGCGCTTCGTGGGGCGGGAGATGAAGATCTCGGCGCTGCTCAGCTTTCTCTCCGTGATCTTCTGGGCGTGGGCGCTGGGGCCGACGGGGGCGATCCTGGCCGTGCCGCTCACCGTGCTCATCCGCGACATCGCCTTTGGCCCCTCGGCGCCCGACGTGGGCCCGCCGCAGCCTGTCACCTCCTCCACCGTCGCCACGCCGCAGACCAAGGCGAAGGATCCGCGCGACCCGGAGCCGGGACAGCGCGCGTCGGCCGGGCCGAGAATGGAGTCGGAGTCGCGGACCCAGTCAGCGCCACCGGCACAGGCGGAGCCGCCGACGGAGCTGAACGTGACGGGGCCGGAGGAGGATGATCCGGACCGCACGCGGATCGACTACCCGGGCGGCAAGCCGTCGGCCTGAGCGGCTGAAGCCGCCGCAACAACAGCGGAAAGCCTCGCAAACTGCGCGAGGCTTCAACTGCTCTACCTTCGCTCTGGTGCACTCTCGCGGAGCGCGGCAGGAAATTGGATACGGTGCGCGAGAGAAGGGCGGTGTTCACGCAGATTCCGAGCACCCTCTTCCAGCACGCGGCGGACGATTTGAACAGCGCGTTCCGCGTCCGCAACCGAGATGGTCGGGCGCCATCCGTATTCTGCGTTGGCCCGGCGTGCGCGAAACTCGTCCAGTTCCGAGAGCGCTTGGCCGAGTTCATCTCCGGCGATCGCACGCGCTGCCGTGAGCGTGACTTCGTGGTGGTTCGTAGCTCGGACCCGCAGATCGCGCGACCGCACGAGCGACATCGCGGCGATCCGGCCAGCATCGTATGCCCGGACGAGCCGCCCGCTGGGACTGACCGCTGCGACTTTCGCATCGCCGAACGCCTGGAGGGCATTCACCCACAATCCCGCGACTTCATCATCCTCCGCAGGTTCTCGCGAAAGCCTGCCGAGGTCGATCAAGGTGCTGAGTCGATCACTCACGCGCCCACCTCTGAATTCACGCGGGGAAGCACATCCGGAGAGCCAAGCAGCCAGTTCTTGGGGCCGGCGAGCGCGCGGGGAAGAAAGCTCGCGCCCGGCGCGGCGTCGCGAAGAAATCGTTCCCGGTCGTAGAGCTTGGTGTCGACGGGACGATCCAGCAGGAGCGCGGCATCAAGCAGCGCCCCGCCGACCGCGCCGTCGCGGATGGAATTGCCGTAGATCAGCAGATCGATGTCGCTGTCCGGGCGCGCATCGCCGCGCGCCATGGAGCCGAAGATGAACGCGGCCTCGATACCGGGCACATCCTGCAACACATCGCGGAGCACGAGCGCCGGCGCGTACGCCCCAACGAGCGAGTCGATCGCCCGCCACTGCGGATTGGCGGAGTCGCGCGAATAGATTACGTGCGACCCTTCTACTTCTCGGCGAACGAGACCCATCGCCTCCAGCCGCTCCAGTTCCGCCTGCAGCGACCGCTTGCCGAGGCCCGTATGCCGCGCCAGGGCGCGCCCATGCTCCCGCCGGTCCGGATGGACGGCGAAATGCGCGAGCAGCCGGGCACGGGCCGTAGAGCCCATGAAGCGATCGAGAAAATCCATGGTCACCTCCTGCCCTCAAATCTAGGGCATCAGGACCGATGAATCAACGCCTGCCGATTTGAGGAGTCTCACCCGAACGAGTTCAGGAGGTGGGCGGCCCACCTGCGACGGCCGAGTAGATTCCTCACTCGTTCCTCGTTCGGAATGACAGCGGAGGACCGGATCGATCGGCCAACTTCCACCAGGCAACGCAAACGGGCCGGCTGCCCTCCAGAGGCAGCCGGCCCGTTCGCATTCCGCCATCAGCGGTCAGGCGCCGTCAGCGCACGCGCTCGCCGGCGGGGGACCAGACCTCCACGTCGCCGATGTTCAGCGCGCGGATGGGGGCCTCGATCTGCGCCAGGTCGCCGGCCACCACCACCGTGAGCGCGCCGGGGTTCAGCCGCGACCGGCCCACCGCCGCCACGTCCGCCGCCGTCACGGCGCCCAGCCGCTCGCGGTACGTGCCGTAGTAGTCCAGCGGCAGCCCCCACACGATCAGGTTCTGCATCCGCTGGGCAAGCCCCTGCACCGTCTGCACGGAGGTGGGAAAGCTGCCCACCAGGTTGCCCGTGGCGCCGCTCATCTCCTCCGCGGGGACGGGCTCCTCCACCAGCCGGCGGAACTCGCGCACGGACTCCGCCACGGCCGAGTCCGTCGCATTCGTCCGCACGGACGAGTTGATGAGCAGCAGCCCCGCGCCCCGCAGCGGGTTCAGGTTGGCGAAGGCGCCGTACGTCCACCCGTGCCGCTCGCGCAGGTTCTGGTTGATGCGCGCCGCGAACGACCCGCCCAGCACCTGCGTGAGCACCTGCAGCCGCACCACGTCCGGGCTCTCTGCGCCCACCGAGCCCACGCCGATGCGCAGGTGCGACTGCACGGAGCCCGGCCGGTCCACCAGCACCACGCGGGTGCGCTGCACGGGGCGCAGCGGGTTGGCGGACCGCGCCAGCCGCGGCGCCTCGCCCCGCCACCCGCCGAACGCGTCCTGCGCCAGCCGCCGCGCCTCGTCCGGCGTCACGTCGCCCACCAGCAGCAGGGTGGCGTTGCCGGGGACGTACATCCGCCGGTGCCATCCCACCACGTCGTCGCGCGTGATCGCGCCCAGCGTCGTGGCCGTCCCGCCCGTGGGGCGCGCATACGGCGACTCCGGCGCGAAGACGGCGCGCCAGAAGGTCTCGGCGCCCAGCCCCTCCACCGTGGCCTGCGACTGCACGTAGCTGGTGATGGCCTGCTGCCGGACGCGCGTGAACTCGCGCTCGGGAAAGGCCGGGGCCATCACTGCGCCGGCGGCCAGCCCCAGCGCCTCGGCAAAGACCGGCTTGAGCGCCGTGACGGCCGCGAAGGCCAGGTTCTGCCCCGCGCCGGCCTGGTACTGCCCGCCCAGACGCTCCATCCGCTCCGCCAGCTCGGGGCCGGACATCGTGGCCGTGCCCTCCGGCAGCAGGGAACCCGTCAGGACGGCCAGGCCGTTCTTGGCGGCGGGCTCGTGCTCCGCGCCGGCGTCGATCACCAGCCGCGCCGTCACCAGCGGCATGGACTGCTGGCTGACGACCACGACCCGCAGGCCGTTCTGCAGCCGGAACTCCTGCACGGGCGGCAGGCGGTACGGGTTGGGCGTGCCCAGCGACGGCTGCGTGGCGATGATGGCGAGCTCCGCGCGCGGGGTGTCGGCCGGGGCGGCGGCGGTAGCGGGCGTGCTGACCGGCGCGGCGGACGGGGCGCACGCCGCCAGCGGGGCCGCGGCCAGCAGGGGGAGGATGCGTTTCATCATCGGGCGGCCTCCTGCCGGGGCGCGGGGACGAACACCAGGGTCGCGCGGTTGTCGGCGACGAGAAGCTCGCGGATCAGGGACTGCACGTCGTCCACCGTCACGGCGTTGAGGGCGGGAAGGCGGCCGTTGATCCATCCCGGGTCGCTGTAGAGCACGGCGCCTTCCGCCAGGGCGTCGCCCCGCCCGCCGAATCCGCCCATCTGCTGCAGCTGGTTGACGATGTTGAACCCCTCCGAGGCCTGCACCCGCGCCAGCTGCGCCGCGTCCACCCGTGCCGCCAGCGTGCCGCCCAGCTCGCCCAGGACGGCGGCTTCCAGCGAGTCCACGTTGGCGCCCGGCTTGCCCACGGCGCCCACCACCAGCAGGTCCGTGTCTTCCACCAGCCCCAGGTTGAAGGCGAACACGCTCGTGGCCACCTGCCGCTCGCGCACCAGCGACTGGTACAGGGGCGACGAGCGCCCGCCGGCCAGCAGGTCACCCAGCAGCGACACGGCCGGCCCGCGCGCGTCGCGCCCGCCCGGCACGCGGAAGCCCACGTACACGGCCGGGGCCGGCGCGTTGGCGTCCTGGATCACCTCGCGGGGCGAGGCGCCCAGCTTGGCGGGCAGGGGCATGCGGCGCACGGGCGGCGGCTCCGGGCCGCGCGGGATGCCGCCGAAGTAGCGCCGCACCATCGTCCTGGCCTGCGCCACGTCGATGTCGCCTGCGATGGCCAGGACGGCGTTGTTGGGGACGTAGTAGGTGCGAAAGAAGCCCTGCACGTCCTGCAGGCTGGCCGCCTCCAGGTCCGCCATGGAGCCCAGCACCAGGTGGTGGTAGGGGTGCCCCACGGGGTACAGCTTGGTCAGCATGGTCTCCAGCCAGCGGCCGTACGGCTGGTTGTCCACGGACTGGCGCCGCTCGTTCTTCACCACCTCGCGCTGGTTCACGAGCTTGGTCTCGCTCAGCGCCTCGTCCAGCGTGGCCATGCGGTCGGCCTCCAGCCACAGCGCCAGCTCCAGCGCGTGCGACGGCACCTGCTGAAAGTAGTTGGTGCGGTCCCAGCTGGTGGTGCCGTTGATGTCCGAGCCCGTCCGCGAGCCGATGGCCTCCAGCAGGGCGAAGTGGCGCCCCTCCGTGGCGTTGCGCGAACCCGTGAAGAGCATCAGGTGCTCGAACAGGTGCGCGAACCCGGTGCGGCCGGCCACCTCGTGCTTGGAACCCACGTCGTACCACAGCACCGTGGCGGCCACGGGGGCGCTGCGATCCACGTGGTAGATGACGCGCAGCCCGTTGGGGAGCGTTTCTTCTTCGTAGTCCAGCCGGACGGCCGGCGTGGGCGCGCCCGCCTGCGCGGCCGCGGGGACAGCGTCCGCGGCGGCGAGCGACAGGGCGAGCATGGGGAAAATTCGTTTCACGGATGGGCTCGGGTCGGGGTTCCCGGCGGATGGATACGGCTCCGGCGCTCCCAACCTACGCGGGGCACGTCCGGGCGACAACCGGCCAAAAGGGAGCGGCCCCGGGGCCCGCCGTGGCGAACAGGCCGCTGCCGTCATCCAGCCCTGCACAGAACATGTGGAAGGAACACGGCGGCGATTTTGATATTCCTGAGGGAGGCGCCCGGCCGGCCTATCCCCCTGCCGGACCGATCGCGCAGACCGAAGGATCTGCTGTCCCGCGCTTGACGGCAGCCTCCGCGGACCAGCTCTGCCCGTGTGAACCGGAGGCCGGCTCCCGGACCGCGAAGCCAGGGCTCCCGGCCGGGACGGTAGATCCTTCGGTCGCGCGCAAACCCTGTGCGGCTTCAGGATCTCGGCGTGCGCTCCCTCAGGAAATCGAGCGTGCGGCGGGTTCAACGGCGTCCGCGTGAATGTTTTCACATGCGGGACGAGGCAAGGCGTCCCGCCTCAGAACACGCGACCGCCGAGGGGGGTGTCCTGGTCGGGATGGAGGAGGACGACGGCGCCGTTCTCGTCCGGTACGCCCAGCACGAGCACCTCCGACATCACGGGGCCGATCTGCCGCGGGGGAAAGTTGGTGACGGCGATCACACGCCGCCCCACGAGCGTCTCCGGCGTGTAGTGCACCGTCAATTGCGCGCTGCTCTTGCGGATCCCCAGTTCCGGCCCGAAGTCGATCCACAGCTTGATGGCCGGCTTGCGCGCCTCGGGAAACGGCTCCGCGCGCTCCACCCGCCCCACCCGCATCTGCACCTTCTCGAAGTCCGCCCACGCGATCGTCTGCCCGTCCTCGCCCATCCCGTGCGTCTCCGTGGTTCCGGTGTGCCGTCCGCTCGTTCGGCCGTCATCCTAGCGTGCCGGCGCGGCGTTCGTCCAGGCGCGCCGGCGCATCACAGCGTCCACCGCAGCCCGAAGCGGGTGCCGGACAGGCGCATCACGCCATCGTCCCCGCCGCCGCGGTACCACTCGCCCACGATGGCGCCCTCGTCCGTCAGGCGAAGCTGCACGCCCGCGCCGTACGCCTCGCCGATCGTCTCGCGCTTGCAGCGCAGGACCTGGACCTCGTCAGGGCCGGACCCCACGGTCGCGGGCGCGTGGAACTGCTGGTAGTAGTGGATGCCCACGAACCCGTACGCGCGCACCACGCCCATCCCGTATCCCGCTTCCAGGTCCGCGCCGGTGTCGTACAGCGTGCCGCCGCCGCCCTCCACGGTGCCGCCGTAGCGCTGGCGAAAGCCCTCCTGGTCCGCGCGCAGCCAGTGGATGCCCAGCACGGTGCGCCCGCCCAGGTACGGCCCCGTCCGCTCGCCCACCTCCAGCGTGTAGCCCATGTTCACGCCGAGGCGCGCGTTCACCAGGTCCGTGCCGCCCCCGCCCTGCCCCGCCATGATGAACCCGCCGTGCGCGTGCTGCGCGGCCGCCGTTCCCGGAGGGGCAAGGAGCACGGACACCGCGAGGAGGATGATGCGTCGCATGATCACACCGGCCGATGAGGTGGGACTGCGCGGGCCGCGTCGGTGGGTCGATGAGGAACGCGCGGCCACGTGGCGCGGCGATGTACCCGCGGCGGATGGATGCGGTCCACGCGCGCCGGCGGGCGCCGGAGGGGGTGCGGGGTTGATCGGGGGAAGAGGGGTGGTTAAATTGATCCTCAGACGAGGAGGAATTATGCCATCCATCGAATCCAGCTGGGAGCGGCGCGCACTGGCCGGCGTGCTGGCGAACGTCAACGAGGCGGCGTACCTGGCCGGCGTCTCCCGGCAAACGGTCAACCAGGCCATCGACCGGGGAGAGATCCGCACCCGCGGCCGAAACCAGGAGCTGCGCCTCCAGACGGATGCCAACGGGCGCAAGGTGGGCGTCGCCGAGCTCATCTACCTGCACGTGAGCAACATGCTGTCCACAAGGGGCCGCAAGATCATCTACAAGAAGCTGATCCACCTGGAGATCGACCTGGAGGCGCAGCCTCCCACCATCGAGCTGGACGATGGCGTGCGGCTGGACATCACCGGGACGGTACACGAGATCCGGGCGCGGCTCGAGGAGCTTGCCCGCATCAAGGGCCTGGTGGAGGTGAACCCGGAGATCCGCGCCGGCGAGCCCGTGTTCCGCGGCACCCGGATTCCCGTGGAGATGATCGCGAGCTTCGTGCAGCAGGGCGTTCCGGCCGAGGAGCTCCTGGAGGACTACCCGGCGCTCACGGCAGAGTCGCTGCAGGCGGCCACGCGCTACGTGGAGCTGTATCCGCGCCGCGGCCGGCCCAAGCAGGCCCCGTGGCGCGCGCAGGAGCCCAAGCACGTCATCAACCCCGAAACGGCGGCCGGCAGTGGATGAGGCGGATGACATGCGGATGGAGTGATTGGGTCAGGCGAGTTCCGGCGCAGGGGCGATGCACGTGCCGGGGGAAAGTAGATTCCTCACTCGTTCCTCGCTCGGAATGACAGGCTGGTTCGCGGCTGTGATACGCATCGGAGGCGGAGCCGTCCTTGGTGTCGGCGGAGGCCGACAGTGTGAAGTTGTAGCCGCGAATTCATTCGCTCATTTCCTCCGCCGCGCCCGCTCCTCGCCTCGCCCGCTCTCGCCACCGCCGCTCCTCGCCGCCCGCTCTCGCCGCGCCGCTCACCGCCTGTCCGCTCTCGATTCGCCGTGCCGCACTCTCATCCGCCGATTCATCCAGATCAAACACGAAGAGCCAGCAGGGGATGCGATCCCCTGCTGGCTCTCGTGTTCCGCGGTGGACCCGGTGGATCAGCGCGCCCGCCGCGCCGCCAGGACCTCGCGGAGCGCATCCGCCAATTCGTGGACAGTGGGCTCCAGCACCAGCTGCGCGTGCACGCCGGGGAGCACGTGCACGGACATCTCGCCGGAGACGAACGGCCGCCAGCGCGCGGGACGGTCCTCCGGGCCGGCGCCGTCCTCCGGCTTGCCCTCGGCGGCAACGAACAGCGCCACGGGGACGTCGATGGCCGGCGGATCCACGTAGTCGCGGAGGGCGCGCGCGGTGGCCTCGAACACGGCCAGCACCCGGCCCACGCGCTCCAGCTCGTGGTCCATCACCTGCCCGCCGTGCCGCGCGATCCACCGCGACAATCCCGCCAGCCGCTCCTCCTCCGGCAGGGCACGCAGCTCATCCACCAGGGCGTCCAGCAGCGCCTCGTCACCCGTGACGGTGGCGCGGGCGAAGTTCCGGAACAGCTGCACCCGGTCCGGCGTGGACGGATCGCGGTCGTCGTCCGGGGCGGGCGCGTCGATGATCGCAAGGAGCGCGACCTCCTCGCCCACCGCGCGCAGGCGGCGCGCCGTCTCGAACGCCGTCAATCCGCCGGCCGACCATCCGCCCAGCCGGTAGGGCCCGTGCGGCTGCGCGCGGCGGATCTCGTCCAGGTAGCGGTCCACCATCGCGTCCATCGTCCCCAGCGGCGCCTCCCCGCCCTCCACGCCGGGCGCGTGCAGGGCCAGGAACGGCTGGTCCGGCCCCAGCAGCCGCGCCAGGTCGGCGTAGTGCGTGACCGTGCCGCCCGCGGGGGGGAAGAAGATGAGCGGCGGCTGCGTTCCGCCCGGGGTGAGCGCCACCAGCAGGCGCCCGTCGTCCTCCACGCCCTCGCGGCGCAGGGCCGTGGCGAACGCGGCGACGGTGGAATGCTTGAACAGCGACGCCAGCGGCAGGTCGCGGCCAAAGCGCTCGCGGATGCGCGTCATCATCCGCAGGGCCAGCAGTGAGTGGCCGCCCAGGCGGAAGAAGTCGTCGCTGGCGCCCAGGCGCGGCACGCCCAGCGCCTCGGACCAGATGCGCGCGACCTCCAGCTCCGTCACGTCGCGCGGCACCACGTAGCCGTCGCCGCCCGCGTGCTCCGGGGCCGGGAGCGCGCGGCGGTCCACCTTGCCGCTGGGCGTGAGCGGCAGCGAATCCACCGGCACGAAGACGGACGGCACCAGCGCCGCCGGAAGCGTGCGCAGCAGCGCGTCGTGCAGCTCGCCGGCGGTGGCGGACGCGCCGGGCTCCGCCGCGATCCACGCCACCAGCTGCTCCCCCGCGGCGCCCGCCCGCACGTCCACCACGGCCTGCCGCACGCCGGGGAGCGCGGCCAGCGCCGCCTCGACCTCGCCCGGCTCCACGCGAACGCCGCGCACCTTCACCTGGAAGTCGGTCCGCCCCAGGTATTCGAGTGTCCCGTCCGCCAGCCAGCGCGCGCGGTCTCCCGTGCGGTACATCCGCGCGCCCGCGTCCGGCGCGAACGGATCGGGAACGAACCGCTCCGCCGTCAGACCGGAACGCCGCCAGTAGCCGCGGCCCACCTGGATTCCCGCGATCCACAGCTCCCCCGGCACGCCCACGGGCACCGGCTCGCCGCGCGCATCCAGCACGTACATCCGCGTGTTGGCGATCGGCCGGCCGATGGGCACGCTCCCCCGCACCTCCGGCGTGCACGGCCAGTGCGTCACGTCCACGGCCGCTTCCGTCGGGCCGTACAGGTTGTGCAGCTGGCCGGATGGGAGCGCGTCGAAGAAGCGGTTTACGAGATCCGCCGTCAACGCCTCGCCGCTGCTCATCACGTAGCGCAGCCCCGTGCACGCGGACGCATCCGCCCCATCCAGCCACGCCCGCAGCATGGACGGGACGAAGTGCAGCGTCGTGATGCCTTCCCGCTGGATCAGCTCGTTCAGCGCCACGGGATCGCGGTGCACCCCCGGGGGCGCGATGACCAGCCGCGCGCCGACGGCCAGCGGCCAGAAAAACTCCCAGACGGAGACGTCGAAGCTGAACGGCGTCTTCTGCAGCACGGCATCCCCCGCCGTCAGCCCGAATGCATCCTGCATCCAGGCGATGCGGTTCACGACACCGCGGTGCGCATTCATGGCCCCCTTGGGCCGCCCCGTCGATCCCGACGTGTAGATGACGTAGGCGAGGCGCTCCGTTCCCGCCGCCTCCGCATCGTCCGGCCGATCGGATGAGAATCCATCCAGCACGCCCGGCCGATCCAGCGCGATCGCATCGGCCGAATCATCCAACCCGTCCAGCAGCCGCTCCTGGGTCAGCACGAGCGCGGCGGCGGAATCCTTCAGCATGTACGCCACGCGGTCCGCCGGGTACTCCGGATCCACGGGGACGTACGCCGCGCCGGCCTTGAGGATTCCGTAGAGCGCGACCACCATCTCCACCGACCGCTCCATCAGCACGGCCACCGGCTGATCCGGGCCGATGCCGCGGGCCCGCAGCAGGTGCGCGAGACGATTTGCGCGCGCATCCAGCTCCGAATACGTCACCCGCTCCGTACCGAAGACGAGTGCCGTCGCGTCCGGCGTGTACGCCGCCTGCGCCTCGAACGCGGCGTGCAGCGGCACGTCCGCGACGGGGACGGAGGGGCCGGCGGACGCCTCCAGCAGGGTGCGCCGCTCGTCGGCCTCGAAGAGCGGCAGGTCGGCCACGGGCGTCTCCGGCCGCGCGGCGGCGGCGCGGAGCAGCACGAGCAGCCCCGCCGCCATGCGCTCCACCGTCGCCGCCTCGAACAGCTCCGCCGGGTAGTCCATGAAGCCGTGCAGGGTGCCGTCCGCGTGCTCGTTCACGGTCAGCGTGAGGTCCACCTTGGCGTCCGGCGCGTCCTTGCCCCCGGCGAGCGCCAGCCCCAGGCCGGCGGGCGCGGCCCCGGCGCCCTCGCCCGCGTTGCCCAGGTTGAACATCACCTGGAAGACGGGGTTGCGGCCCAGGCTGCGCTCCGGCTGCAGCTCCTCCACCAGCTTTTCGAACGGCAGGTCCTGGTGGGCGAACGCGCCGAGCGTGGCCGCACGCACGCGCTCCAGCAGCGCCAGGAACGGCGGGTTGCCGGAGAGGTCCGTGCGCAGGGCCAGCGTGTTGACGAAGAGGCCGATGAGCCCCTCCGTCTCCCGCCGCGTGCGCCCCGCCACGGGCGTGCCCACGACCACGTCGTCCTGCCCGGACCAGCGCGCCAGCACGGCGTCGAACGCGGCCAGGAGCGCCATGAACAGCGTGGCGCCCTTCCGCCTGGCAAGTGCGCGCACCGAATTGGCCACGTCCGCGGGCACCGTGAACGCGTGCACGGCGCCGCGGCGGGCCATGTCCGGGGCGCGCGGGCGGTCGCCCGGCAGCTCCAGCACGGCGGGCGCGCCCGCCAGGGCCTCGCGCCAGAACGCCACCTGCCGCTCCAGCTCCTTGCCGGAGAGCCACTCGCGCTGCCACGCCGCGTAGTCCGCGTAGCGCACGGGAAGGGGCGGCAGCGGCGACGGGCGGCCGGCGGCGAACGCCTCGTACAGGGCGAAGAACTCGCGGTAGAGAATGCCGTTGCTCCACCCGTCGCTCACGGCGTGGTGCATGGCCAGGAGCAGCACGTGGTCCTCCGGGGCGATCCGAAGGAGACTCGCGCGGAACAGCGGCCCGTTCTCCAGGTCGAACGGCATCCGCGCCCACTCCGCCGTGCGGCGGGCGACCTCCCCGTCGCGCTCCGAATCCGCCAGCTGGGACACGTCTTCCAGCGGCACGTCCAGCTCCGCCGGCCCGATCCGCTGCACGGGCATGCCGTCCACGAGCGGGAGCGACGTGCGCAGGGGCTCGTGGCGGCGGACGATCTCGCGGAGCGCGTGCGCCACGGCGCGGGGATCCAGCGGACCCTGCATGCGCAGCGACGGGCTCATGTTGTACAGCGCGCTCCCGGGCTCCAGCCGGTCGATGAACCAGAGCCGCTCCTGCGCAAAGGAGGCCGGCGCGGTGTCGCCTTCCGTGCGGCGGATGGCGGGCAGGCGCACGCCGGCCCCGCCCAGCGCCGCCTCGTCCACGCGCGCGGCGAAGTCCTCCAGCCGCGGCGCGGCAAAGAGGGCCGCCAGCGGCACCTCCACCCCCAGCCGGTCGCGCAGCCGCGAGACCACGCGCGTGCCCAGGAGCGAGTGGCCGCCCAGGTCGAAGAACCCGTCGTTCACCCCCACGCGCTCCCGGCCCAGGAGCTCCGCCCACACGGCCGCGACCGTCGCTTCCGTGGCCGTGCGCGGCGCGACGTATCCTTCCTCCGCGTCCACCGGCGGCGCCGTGCGCTCCCGCACGGTCGCCCCCGCGTCCACGGAGCCCAGGCGCTCCAGGGTGCCGTCGCCGCGCCAGCGCACGCGCTCGCCCGTGCGGCGCAGGCGCACGCCCGGCGCGAACGGATCGTCCACGTATGCGGCGCCGTCGCCGCCGGAGCGGTCCATATCCGCCACGCACAGCTCGCCGGGGATCCCCGCGGGGACGGGCGCCCCGTGCGCATCCAGCACCCTCACGGGAAGGGGCAGGTCCGCATCCGCCGCGCGGCCCCACGTGTCCACTTCGGCGCGCTCCTCGTCCGCCAGCAGCGGCAGGGCCGAGACCGGCGCGTCGGGGTCCGCCACGAGGCCGCGCAGGAGGGTGACGAGCTGCCCCGCCATCCGCTCCATGGACTCCGCGTCGAACAATTCCGCCGCGTAGCCCAGGCCGGCGTACAGGGCGCCGTCCGGGCCCTCCGCCATCGTCAGCGTCAGGTCCACCTTGGCCTGCGAGCCCTCCTTCGCGACCGCCGACAGCCCCAGCCCGGACGGCGCCTCGGCCGCGCCGTCCGGCGTGTTCTGGAAGACGAACATCACCTGGAAGACGGGAGAGTGCCCCAGGCTGCGCTCCGGGCGAAGCTCCTCCACCAGCTTTTCGAACGGCAGGTCCTGGTGCGCGTAGGCCCCCAGCGTCGTCTCGCGGACGCGGACCAGCAGCGCCCGGTAGTCCGGGTCGTCCGCCAGGTCCGTCCGCAGGGCGAGCGTGTTGACGAACAGGCCGATGAGCCCCTCCGTCTCGGCACGCGTGCGCCCGGCGATGGGCGTGCCCACCACCACGTCCGCGTCCCCGGAGGCGCGGGCCAGCAGGACGTTCCACGCGGCCAGCAGGGCCATGAAGGGCGTGACGCCCTCGCGGCGTGCAAGTGCGCGCACCGATTCCGCCACGTCCGCGGGGACGGCGAACCCGTACGAGCCGCCGCGCGCGCTCTGCACGTCCGGGCGCGGGCGGTCCGTGGGCAGGCGGATGACGGGCGGGGCGCCGGCCAGCCGCTCGCGCCAGTACGCCAGCTGCCGCTCCAGGGCCTCGTCGCGCAGCCACGTCCGCTGCCACACGGCGAAGTCCGCGTAGCGCACGGGGAGCGGCGGCAGGGGCGACGGCTCCCCCGCGCGGAACGCGTCGTAGAGGGTGAACAGCTCGCGGAAGAGGATGCCCAGGCTCCACCCGTCGCTGGCGGCGTGGTGCATGGACATCAGCAGCACGTGGTCATCCGGTGCGATCCGGATGAGCCGCGCGCGGAACAGCGGTCCCGCCGCGAGGTCGAAGGGAGCGCTCGAGAACTCCGTCGCCTGGCGCACCACCTCCGCCTCGCGCGCGTCCTCGTCCGCGGCCCCCGAGAGATCCTCCGTCTCCAGGGCGAACACCTCCGCCGGCAGCACGTGCTGCACGGGCACCTCGTCCACCTCCACGAAGGCCGTGCGCAGGGGCTCGTGGCGGCGGACGACCTCCGCCAGGGCGCGCTCCAGGGCGGCCGCGTCGATCTCCCCCGCCAGCCGCACGGACGGGCTCATGTTGTACGCAGCCGGCGCCAGGCGCTCGATGAACCACAGCCGCTCCTGCGCAAAGGAGAGCGGCGCGTCGTTCTCCGGCGCCATCGGTACGAGCGCGGGCGGCGCGAACGGATCGTCCCCGTCGCGCCCCGTGCGGTCGATGCGGGCGGCCAGGTCGCGGAGCACGGGCACCTCGAAGACGGTGCGCAGGGGCAGCTCCACGCCGAACATCTCGCGGACCCGCGACACCATGCGCGTGGCCAGCAGCGAATGCCCGCCCAGCGCGAAGAACGTGTCCGAGGCGCCCACCCGCTCCACCCCCAGCAGCTCCGACCAGGCCTGCGCCAGCAGCTGCTCCGTGGGGGAGCGCGGCGGCACGTATCCCCCGCCCTGCGCCACGGTGCCTTCCGGCTCCGGGAGCGCGCGGCGGTCCACCTTGCCGCTGGGGGTGAGCGGCATGGAATCCACCGGGACGAACACGGACGGCACCATGTGGTCCGGAAGGGAGCGCAGCAGCCCCGCGCGCAGCTCGGCGGGGGCGGGCTGGGCGCCCTCCGCGGCGATCCACGCCACGAGCCGCGCGCCGCCGGGACCCGTGCGGGCGTCCACCACGGCCTGCCGCACGCCGGGGAGCGCGGCCAGCTCGGCCTCGATCTCCCCCGGCTCGATGCGGAAGCCGCGTACCTTCACCTGGAAGTCCGTCCGCCCCAGGTATTCGAGATTTCCGTCCGCCAGCCAGCGCGCCCGGTCCCCCGTGCGGTACATCCGCGCGCCCGCGTCCGGCGCAAACGGATCGGGAACGAAGCGCTCCGCTGTCAGTCCCGCCCGGCGCCAGTAGCCGCGGCCCACCTGGATTCCGGCGATCCACAGCTCCCCCGGCACGCCGACGGGCGCCGGCTCGCCGCGCGCATCCAGCACGTACATCCGCGTGTTCGCGATCGGCCGGCCGATGGGCACGCTCCCGCGAACCTCCGGCGTGCACGGCCAGTGCGTCACGTCCACGGCCGCTTCCGTGGGGCCGTAGAGGTTGTGCAGTTGGCCGGAGGGGAGCGCGTGGAAGAAGCGCGTCACAAGGTCCGCCGGCAACGCTTCGCCGCTGCTCATCACCAGCCGCAGCGACGTACAGTCCGACGCATCCGCGCCGTCCAGCCACGCCCGCAGCATGGAGGGGACGAAGTGGAGGGTCGTGATCCCTTCCCGCTGGATGAGCCCGTTCAGCACCACGGGATCGCGGTGCGCGCCCGGCGGCGCGATCACCAGCCGCGCGCCGACCGCGAGGGGCCAGAAGAACTCCCAGACGGAGACGTCGAAGCTGAATGGCGTCTTCTGCAGCACCGCATCTTCCGCCGTCAGCCCGAAGGCGTCCTGCATCCAGGCGATGCGGTTCACGACGCCGCGGTGCGCGTTCATGGCACCCTTGGGACGCCCCGTCGATCCCGACGTGTAGATGACGTATGCGAGGCGCTCCGTTCCCGCCGCGTGCGCATCGTCCACGCGGTCCGCCGGGAACGCGTCCAGCACGCCCGGCAGGTCCAGCGCGATGGCATCCGCCGCATCGCCCGATCCGCCGAGCGAATCCATCCACCGTTCCTGCGTGAGGACGAGCGCGGCGGCCGAATCCTCCAGCATGTACGCCACGCGATCCCCCGGATACTCGGGATCGACCGGGACGTACGCCGCGCCGGCCTTGAGGATGCCGTAGAGCGCGACGACCATCTCGACGGACCGCTCCATCAGCACCGCCACCGGCTGGTCCGGGCCGATGCCGCGCGCCCGCAGCAGGTGCGCGAGCCGGTTGGCGCGCGCGTCCAGCTCCGAATACGTCAGCCGCTCCGTGCCGAAGCGGAGCGCCGTCGCATCCGGCGTGCGAGCCGCCTGCGCCTCGAACATCCCGTGCAGCGGCAGGTCCGGCAGGGGTGCGGACGGGCCGGCGGACGCCTCCAGCAGGGCGGCGCGCGCCTCGTCTTCCATCAACGGCAGGGCGGAGACGGTGGTCTGGGGCCCGTCCAGCGCGGCGTCCAGCAGGACGACGAACGCCGTCACCAGCCGCTCCATGGTGGCCGCGTCGAACAGGTCCAGCGCGTACTCCACCAGGCCGGCCAGCTGCCCCCCGTGGTCCATCACGTTGAGCGTCAGGTCGTACTTGGCGGCCTCGCGCTCACGCGGCATCCCGCTGATGACGAGCCCGTCCGGGTCGCCGGCCTCGCCGCCGGGGGTGTTCTGCAGCACGAGCATCACCTGGAACACGGGCGAATGGCTCAGGCTGCGCTCGGGGTTCAGCTCCTCCACCAGGCGCTCGAAGGGGATGTCCTGGTGCTCGTATGCGCCGAGCGTAGCGTCTCGCACGCGCTCCACCAGCGACACGAACGGCGGGTCGCCCGACACGTCGCCGCGGATGGCGAGCGTGTTGGCGAAGAAGCCGATGAGCCCCTCCAGCTCCGTGCGCGTGCGGTTGGCGATGGGCGTGCCCACCACCACGTCGTCCTGCCCGCTCCAGCGCGAAAGGAGCGCCTGGAACGCGGCCATGAGGACCATGAACGGCGTGGCCCCGCGGCTGCGCGCCAGCTTCGTAACCCGCTCCGCCGTCCCCTCCGGAAAGCCGAACCAGAACGACGAGCCTTCGCCGCTGGGCTCCGGCGGGCGCGGGCGGTCCGTGGGGAGCTCCAGCAGCGCGGGGGCGCCGGCCAGCTGGTCCTTCCACCACCCGGCGAGCTCGTCCAGCGCCGTGCCGCTCAGGGCGCGGCGCTGCTCCAGGGCGTGCTGGCCGTACTGCACGGCAAGCGGCGGCAGCGGCGACGGCTCGCCGCTCACGAAGGAGCGGTACAGCAGGGCCAGCTCCGTCTGGAACACGCCCAGCGACCAGCCATCGCTCACCATGTGGTGCGTGGACCACAGGAGCACGTGGTCCTCGTCCCTGGCGCGAAGGAGGCGGGCGCGGAGGAACGGGCCCTCGGGCGCGAACGGGCGCGCGGCCTCTTCCGCCGCCATCCGTCCCAGCGCGTCGTCCACGGACTCGTCCCCTTCGGGACGCACGTCTTCCGCGCGGAGGCGCAAGGGGCGCGGCGGCTGCACCACCTGCACGGGCTCCTCGTCGCGCACCTCGATGCGGGTGCGCAGGGCCTCGTGCCGGCGGACGATCTCGTCCAGCGCCCGCTCCAGCGCCCAGTCGTCCAGCGCGCCCGTGAAGCGCATGGGGAGCGACATGTTGTACGCCACGCTGGTGCCCAGCTGCATGAGCAGCCACAGCCGCTGCTGCGCGAAGGACAGCGGGTAGACGCCAGGAGGATACGAGTGCGTGAGTGCGTCAGTGCGGGAGTGCGGGAGTGGCTCCGGGCTCGACGACGCCCGTGCGACCGCCGTGGATCCGACCGCCGTGGATCCGGCCGATGCGGTCCGGTTCGATGCTGTCCCAACCGGCGCGGACGTGGACGATGCCGTCCCGATCGGTGCAGTCCCGGTGGAACCAGTCGATGCCGTCTCCGTCGACGTTGCGGCGGCCGATGCCGATCCGGCGGACTCGGTGGATGCGGGCGCCTCGGCGTCCACGGCGGCGGCGAGCGCGGCGACCGTGGGGGTGGCGAAGAACACCTTCACGGGGATGCGCACGCCGGCGCGCGAGCGGATGCGCGACAGCACCTGCGTGGCACGCAGCGAGTGCCCGCCCAGGGCGAAGAAGTCCGTGTCCGCGGCGATCGCATCCCCCGGGACGCCAAGCACTTCGCCCCACACGGCCGCAACCATGCGCTCCGTATCCGTCCGCGGCGCCCGTCCCGCTTCGCCGGCGGGCAGTGCCGGCGTGGAAGGAGCGGCCGGCGCCTCCCGCTTCGGCGCGGGTGCGAAGGCGGGCGCGGCGGCGGCCAGCTCCACGGAGCCGTCCGGGCGGTAGCGGCCCGCGCCGCCCATGGGGAGCAGGGTGCCGTCCGGGCCGCGCATGCACACCTCGCCCAGCTCGCCGATGCCGGCCGGCGCGCCTGCGCGGGTGCGCACCACCACGGGCGACGCGTCCGCGGCCACGCGCGCGGCATCATCTTCCGTCACCAGCGACAGGGCCGACACGGGACGATCCGCATCCTCCCCCACCTGCTGCAGCACGGTGGCCACCTGAACCAGCAGCGCGCGCATCCGGAGCGCGTCGAAGAGGTCTGCGTCGTACACGGCGTGCAGGCCGATGCCGGACGGCGTCTCGGCCGCGTACAGCGTGAGGTCGAACTTGCTGGCGAGCTGCGCGCCCGCGCCCATGGACGTCATCCCGTCGCCTCCGGCCGCGGGCTCCGCCGCCTGGCCGCCGCCGTAGTTCAGCAGGTTGAGCATCACCTGGAACACGGGCGTGTGCGCGAGGGAGCGCTCCGGCTGGAGCTCCTCCAGCACCCGCTCGAACGGCAGGTCCTGGTGCGTGTAGGCCTCCAGCGTGGTCTCGCGGACGCGGCGCAGCAGCTCCGTGAAGGTGGGCTCGCCGGACAGGTCCGTCCGCAGGGCCAGCGAGTTGAGAAAGAGGCCGATGAGCCCTTCCAGCTCCGGCCGCGTGCGCCCGGCGATGGGGGTGCCCACCACCACCTCGTCCTGCCCGCTCCAGCGCGCGAGGACCGCTCCGAAGGCGGCCAGCAGGACCATGAACAGCGTGGCCCCTTCGCGGCGCGCCAGGTCGGCCACGCGCGTCGCATCGTCGCCCGTCAGCTCCAGGGCCACGGAGGCGCCGCGGTGCCCCTGCACCTCCGGCCGCGGGCGGTCCGTGGGCAGGCGCAGCATGGGCGGCGCGCCGGCCAGCCGCTCCCGCCAGTAGCCGAGCTGCGCGTCCAGCACGGGGCCCCGCAGCCACGCGCGCTGCCACGCCGCGTAGTCCGCGTACTGCACGGGGAGTGGAGGAAGCGGCGACGGCTCGCCCCGGCGATACGCGTCGTGCAGGGCGGACAGCTCCTCCAGCAGCACCCGCAGCGACCAGCCATCGCCGATGGCGTGGTGCAGGTTCACCAGCAGCAGGTGGTCGTCGTCCGTGATCCGCACGAGCGAGACGCGGAAGAGCGGGCCGGCCTCCAGGTCGAAGGAGTCGTTCGCGCTGCGCTCCGCCAAGCGGTTGGCCTCAGCCGCGCGCGCCTCCGGGGACAGCGGCGACAGGTCCGCGAACGGGAGATCCACGGGCCCCGGCGGCGCAATGCGCTGCACGGGGACGCCGTCCCGCTCCGGAAGGGACGTGCGCAGCGTCTCGTGCCGGCGCACCAGCTCCTGCACGGCGCGGCGCATGGCCTCCACGTCCACGGGGCCGCGCAGGTGCTGCGCGGAGGGGATGTGGTAGACGGGGCCGTCGCCCTCCAGCCGGTCCACGAACCACATCCGCTCCTGCGCGAACGACGCCGGCGCCTCCCCGCCGTGCGGGCGGCGGACGATGGGCGGCGGGCCGTCCGCATCCGCCGTCGTGCGCAGCAGCCCGTCCACCCGCGCGGCCATCCCCGCGAGCGTGGGGGCCTCGAAGAGGGCGCGCAGGGGCAGCTCCACCCCCAGCGCGTCGCGCACGCGGCCCACCATGCGCGTGGCCAGCAGCGAGTGCCCGCCCAGTGCGAAGAAATCGTCGTGCGCGCCGGGGGCGGCCTTCAGCAGCTCCGCCCAGATCTCCGCCAGGACGGTCTCCGTGGGCGTCCGGGGTGCCACGTGCGCATCCGGTGCGCTCGTTTCCGGCTCGGGAAGGGCGCGGCGGTCCACCTTTCCGTTGGGGGTGACGGGGAGCGCGGGGAGGAACACCCACGCGGACGGCACCATGTAGTCCGGGACGTGGCCCTTGAGGTACGCACGCATTGCGTCCGCCGTGGGCGCCTCGCCCTCCGCCACGACGTACGCCACGAGCCGCCGGTCGTCCCGCTCGCCGCGGCCCACGACGACGGTGTCGCGGACGGAGCGGTGCGCGCGGAGCACGGCCTCGATCTCCCCCGGCTCGATGCGGAAGCCGCGGATCTTGAGCTGCTGGTCCGCGCGCCCGGCGATCTCGGCGATTCCGTCCGGCCGGTAGCGGCCCAGGTCGCCCGTCCGGTAGGCGCCATCCACGAACCGCGCGGCCGTCAGCTCCGGGTCGCCCAGGTAGCCCAGGGCCACGTGCGGGCTGCGCATCCACATCTCCCCCACCTCGCCCACACCCGCGCGCTCGCCCGCCGCATTGCGGATGACGACCTGCACGTCCGGGATCCCCACGCCCACGGGGATGATGTCCCTGGCCAGCGCCGCCGTGTCGCGCGGGACGACGAAGTGCGCCACGGCCCGCTGCGTCTCGGTTGAACCGTAGTAGTTGACGACCTCGAGATTCGGGGCCAGGCGGTGCAGCCGCTCCACGTCCGTGCGCGTGAGCACGTCGCCCACGAAGAACGCGCGGCGCAGCGAATCGATCGTCTCGCCCGGGGAATCCGCCCCGACGTCCACGAGCAGCTGGCCCATGGCGGGCGTAAAGTGCGCGATCGTAATGCGCTCCGTGCGCATCCACTGCGCCAGGTACCCCGGCGTGCCAATCTCGTCCGGGTCCGGCGCCACGACGGCCGCGCCCAGTTGCAGGGGCGTGAACACGTCGCGGTGCAGCGGGTCGTGCGCCAGGCCGCTGAGCAGGCTGAAGCGGTCGTCCGCGCCGATGGCGAAGCGCTCCGCCAGCCACGGCGTAAAGTGCGTGAGCGACCCGTGCTGCCCCATCACCGCCTTGGGCTTGCCCGTCGTACCGGACGTGAAGGAGAGGTAGGCCAGCGAGTCGGGGCCGATCTCGGGGAACGGCGCGGACGAGAGATCCGTCTCCGGCGCGAAGGGAGCGAATGAATTCGCGGCTACGACGTCACGCGGTCCGCCTTCGCGGACACCACCGCTCCCAACCTCACTGCGGCGAGCACCGAGCGGGATCGTCGAGCGGACGGTGTCGCGGAGGGCGTCCGCCAATTCGGCGGGGACCTCGCCGGCTTCGGCGATGGGGAGCCAGCCGGCGGGACGGGCGATGCGCACGTATTCCGCCAACCGCGCGGCGGGATAGGCGGGGTCCAGGACGAGGAACGCGGCGCCCGCGCGCAGGGTGCCGATGAGCGCGCGGACGAGCGCGGCGCCCCGGTGGCCGTGGATGGCGACCACGTCGCCGGGGCGCACGCCGTCCGCGATCAATCCCCGCGCGATGGCGTTCGCGGCGGCGTCCAGCTCGGCGTAGGTCCAGCCCTCCGCCGGGTCCGCCGCGGCCAGCGCGTCCGGCGTGCGGGCGGCGTGCGCGGCGAAGATCTCCGGCACGCTCCCCCGCCACGCGGGGGACAGCTCCGCCGCGGGGTCGGGCAGAACGGAGCGCGCCTCTTCGGTCAGCAGCGACATGCGATGGACGGGGCGCTCCACGTCCTCCGCGGCCTGGCGGAGGATGCCCACGAGCTGCGCCAGCATCTCGCGGACGCGCGCCGCGTCGAAGAGGGCGACGTTGTAGACCAGGTGCAGGGTGATGGCGCCGCCGGCGGATTGGCCCGCGTACAGCGTCATGTCGAACTTGCTGGCCAGGTCGCCGCCCGTGCCCAGGGGATGCACCTCCAGCCCCGGGAGGGCCACGTCGCCCTCCGCGAAGTTGGACAGGTTCAGCATCACCTGGAAGACGGGCGTGTGCGAAAGGGAGCGCTCCGGATGGACCTCCTCCAGGATGCGCTCGAAGGGCAGGTCCTGGTGCGCGTACGCCTCCAGCGTCGTCTCGCGCACGCGGCGCAGGAGCTCGCGGAAGGTGGGCTCCCCGGACAGGTCCGTGCGCAGGGCCAGCGAGTTGAGGAAGAGGCCGATGAGCCCTTCCGTTTCGCGCCGCGTGCGCCCGGCGATGGGCGTGCCCACCACCACGTCGTCCTGCCCCGCCAGGCGGCCGAGGGCGATGTCCAGCGCGGCCAGCAGCACCATGAAAAGCGTGGTGCCTTCCCGCCGCGCAAGCCCAAGCACGGCATCCGCTTCCCCGCCCTGCAGGGTGGCCGATTCCGCGGCGCCCGCGTACGTCTGCACGGCGGGGCGGGGACGGTCCGTGGGCAGCTCCAGCAGGGGCGGGGCGCCGGCCAGCTTGCGCCGCCAGTAGCCCAGCTGCGCGTCCAGCACCTCGCCGGCGAGCCACGCCCGCTGCCAGACGGCGAAGTCGCCGTACTGGATGGGCAGCTCCGGCAGGGGCGACGCCTTGCCGGCGCTGAAGGCGCCGTACAGGGCGGACAGCTCGTTCCACAGCACGCCCGTGGACCAGCCGTCGCTGATCACGTGGTGCAGGTTCACCAGCAGCACGTGCTCGTCGGCTGACAGGCGGACGAGCGCCGCGCGCCAGAGCGGGCCCGTGGCCAGGTCGAACGCGCGGGTGGCGACCTCGTGCGCCACGCGCAGGGCCGCTTCGCCGCGCTCGTCTTCGGCCACGTCCGACACGTCGTACAGGGGCACGTCCACGGGGGCGGGCGGGGCGATGCGCTGCACCGGGCCGTCGCCCACCATGGGCAGCGTCGTGCGCAGCACCTCGTGGCGGCGCGCCAGCTCGCCGAACGCGCGGCGCAGGGCGTCCGCATCCAGCGCTCCCTTCAGGAGATACTGGAACGGCATGTGGTACACGGGGCTCCCCGGCTCCAGCCGGTCCACGATCCACAGCCGCTCCTGCGCAAAGCTCAGCGGCAGGTCCGCACTGCCGTCCTGACCGCGGTCCGCGGGGCGGATGGGGGGCGCCTCCGTTCCGGCGCTGGCGCGAAGCAGGCGATCCAGCTCGGCCGCGAACGACTCCAGCACAGGATGCTCGAAGACGGCGCGGACGGGCACCTCCACCCCGAAGTCCTCGCGGACGCGGGACACGACGCGGGTGGCCAGCAGCGAGTGGCCGCCCAGCTCGAAGAAGCCGTCCGCGGCGCCCACGCGGGCCGCGCCCAGCAGCTCCGCCCAGATCCCCGCCAGCACCTCCTCCGTCTGCGTGCGGGGCGCCACGTACGCCGCGCCGGCGCCCTCCGCCGCATCCGGCTCCGGCAGCGCGCGGCGGTCCACCTTGCCGTTGCGCGTCAGCGGGAGGGCGTCCAGCGCGACGAAAGCGGAGGGGACCATGTATTCCGGGAGGCGCGCGCCCAGGAACGTCCGCAGCTCCGCCGCGTCCGCGCCGGGGGCCACGGTCCACGCCACCAAGCGCCGGTCGTCCGCCGCGCCCCGCGCCAGGACGACCGCCTCGCGGACGGCGGGGTGCTCCAGCAGCACGGACTCGATCTCGCCCAGCTCGATGCGGAAGCCGCGCACCTTCACCTGGTCGTCCGCGCGCCCCCAGAACTCCAGCGACCCGTCCGGAAGGCGCCGCGCCAGGTCACCGGAGCGGTACAAACGCGCCTGCGGATCCGTCCCGAACGGATCGGGGATGAAGCGTTGCGCCGTCAGCTCCGGGCGGCCGAGATAGCCGCGTGCGACCCCTGCCCCGCCCACGTGCATCTCGCCCACGATGCCCACGGGAACGGGCTGGCCGCGACGGTCCAGCAGGTGGACGGACAGGTCGGGGATGGGGATGCCGATGGGCGACGCCGCGCCCGCCCGCACGTCCGCCTCGCGGATCACGCGCCAGGTGACGTGGACGGTCGTCTCGGTGATGCCGTACATGTTGACGAGCGCCGGCCGGGCGTAGCCGCGGCGCAGAACCCACCCGCGCAGGGAGGCGGGGTCCAGCGCCTCGCCGCCGAAGACGACCGTCCGCAGGGCCAAATCCGTCCCGCCGCCCGCGTCCTCGTCCGCGCGGATGAGCTGGCGGAAGGCGGAGGGGGTCTGGTTGAGCACGGTCACCCGCTCGCGCTCCAGCAGCCCCAGGAACTGGACGGGGTCCCGGCTGACGCTGAAGGGGACGACCACGAGCCGCCCGCCGTGCAGGAGGGCGCCCCAGATCTCCCAGACGGAGAAGTCGAACGCGTAGGAGTGGAAGAGGGTCCACACGTCCTCCGGACCGAATCCGAACCACGCGTCCGTGGCCGCAAAGAGGCGCAGGACGTTCGCGTGCGTCACCTGCACGCCCTTGGGACGGCCCGTGGATCCGGACGTGTAGATGACGTACGCCAGCGCATCCGGCGCAGCCTGCACGGGGGTGAAATCCGCCGCCGCGGACTGATTCTCATCCTCATCCAGGCGGATCCGCTGGACGCCCGCCGGCAGCCGGTCCGCCGCATCTCCCGCGGTCACAACCAGTTGCGCGCGGGAGTCCTCCAGCATGTACGCCAGCCGGTCGTCCGGGTAGGCGGGGTCCAGGGGGAGGTACGCGGCGCCCGCCTTGAGGATGCCGAGGATGCCCACGACCGTCTCCAGCGACCGCTCCACGCACAATCCAACCAGCACGCCCGGCCCCGCGCCGCGGGCGGCGAGCGTCCGCGCCAGCCGGTCCGCGCGCGCGTCCAGCTCGGCGTACGAAAGGGTGCGCTCCCCGTACGCCACGGCCGGCGCGTCCGGCGTCCGCGCGGCCTGCGCGGCGAAGGCGGCGTGCAGGGTCGTCGCCACGGGATGCGCGGCGGTGGCGGTGCCCATGCGGACCGCTTCGGCGCGCTCGTCGGCCGCCATCAGCGGCAGGGTGGAGACGGGCGCGTCGGGGGACGCGACGGCGGCGCGGAGCACGTTCGTGAAGTGCGCGGCCAGCCGCTCCATCGTCCCGCGGTCCCACAGGTCGGTCGCGTACTCCAGGCCGGCGGCGAAGGAGCCGTCCGGGCCCTCCATCAGCCCCAGCAGGACGTCCACCTTGGCCACGCCCGTGTGGCCGCCGGCGCCCTCCAGCCGCAGCTCGTCCGCGAAGCCCTCCGCGGGGCCGTCCGGCAGGTTCTGCAGGACGAGCATGGCCTGGTAGACGGGGGCGTGGCTGAGCGAGCGCACGGGCTGCAGCTCCTCCACCAGCCGCTCGAAGGGAAGGTCCTGGTGGGCGTACGCGCCCAGGGTGGCCTCGCGCACACGGTCCAGGAGCACCGCGAACGACGGGTCGTCCGACAGGTCCCCGCGGATGGCGAGCGTGTTCACGAAGAAGCCGATGAGCCCCTCCGTTTCGCGCCGCGTGCGGCCGGCCACGGGCGTGCCCACGACGACGTCGTCCTGGCCGGACCAGCGGGCCAGGAGGACGTCCCAGGCGGCCAGCAGGACCATGAAGAGCGTGGCGCCCTCGCGGCGCGCAAACGCGCGCACCGATTCCGCCACGTCCGCGGGGATGGTGAAGCCGTAGCCGTCGCCGCGGTGGCTCTGCGTGGCGGGGCGCGGACGGTCGGTGGGGAGCTCCAGGAGCGCGGGTGCCCCGGACAGGTGCTCGCGCCACCACGCCACCTGCCGGTCCAGCGTCTCGCCGGCCAGCCACGCCCGCTGCCAGACGGCGAAGTCCGCGTACTGCAGGGGAAGCGGCGGCAGCGGCGACTCGTCACCGGCCCCGAAGGCGCGGTACAGGGTCGTCACCTCGCGCCAGAACACGCCCATGCTCCACCCGTCGCTCACCACGTGGTGCATGGCCACGAGCAGCACGTGGTCGTCATCCGCCACGCGCAGCAGGTGCAGGCGCACGAGCGGGCCGTGCTCCAGGTCGAAGGGCGCCACGGAGCCCTCGTGGAGGCGGCGCGCCATCTCCGCCTCCCGCGCCTCCGCCGTGGAAAAGGCGGCCAGGTCGTCCACGGGGAGATGGAAATCGCCCGCGGGCTCCACGCGCTGCACGGGGCGGCCGTCCACCACGGCGAAGCGGGTGCGCAGCGAATCGTGCCGGCGGATCACCTCCCCAAGGGCGCGCTCCAGCGACGCCACGTCCAGCACACCCCGCATCCGCAGGGGGAACGGCATGTTGTAGACGGGATTGCCCGGCTCCAGGCGGTCGATGAACCACAGCCGCTCCTGCGCGAAGCTCAGCGGCAGGTCCTCCCCGCCGGTCGCCACGAGCGGCGGCGCGTGCATCCCGACCGAATCGCGCACGGCCGCGTCCACCCGGTCCGCGAAGGCACCCATCCGGGGCGCCTCGAACAGGTCACGGAGGGGAAGCTCCACCCCGAACGCCTGGCGCACGCGCGAGATCACCTGCGTGGCCACGAGCGAGTGCCCGCCCAGGGCGAAGAAGTCGTCCTCCGCGCCCACGCGCTCCACGCCCAGCAGCTCCGCCCAGATCCCCGCCAGCACTTCTTCCGTGGGCGTGCGCGGGGCCACGAACGCGTCGCCGTCCGCCTGGGGCGCGGGGAGCGCGCGGCGGTCCACCTTGCCGTTGGGCGTGAGCGGGATGGACTCCAGCTGCACGAACGCGCCGGGGACCAGGTACGCCGGCAGCCGCGCCGTAAGCGCCTCGCGCAGCTCGGCCGCCGTCGGCCCAGCGCCGTCATGCTGCCCGTCGCGGGGGACGACGTACGCCACGAGGCGCTTTTCCCCCGGCCCGTCCGCGCGCGCCATGACGACGGCGTCGCCCACGCGCGGGTCCGCACGGAGCGCCTGCTCGATCTCGCCGATCTCGATGCGGAAGCCGCGCACCTTGACCTGCTGGTCCGCGCGGCCGGCGAACTCCAGCAGCCCCTCGGGGAGCCAGCGCGCGAGGTCGCCCGTGCGGTACAGGCGCGATCCGGGCACGCCGAACGGGTCCGGCACGAACTTCTCCGCCGTGAGCGCGGGTCGCCGCAGGTACCCCCACGCCAGTCCCTCCCCGCCCGCGTACAGCTCCCCCGGCACGCCGATCGGGGCCGGATTCAGCGCCGCATCCAGCACGTACGCCTGCGTCCCCGGCAGCGGCCCGCCCACGGGGAGCGACGCGCGCGCCCAGTCCGCCGCGGACAGGTCGTGGCGCGTGGTGAAGACGGTGTTCTCCGTGGGACCGTATCCGTTCGTCAGCCGCAGATCGGGATGTGCCTCCAGCACGCGCCGGGCGTGGGGGACGGACACCACGTCGCCGCCCGTCATCACGTGCCGCACGCCGGCCAGCGCGCCGATGTCCTCGTCCACGACGAGGTTGAAGAGGCCGGACGTGAGCCACAGGTGCGTGACGCCGTGCGCGCGGATGCTCGCCGCGAGCCCGGCCGGGTCCGGCGGCAGGTTGGGATACAGGACCACGCGGCCGCCGCTCAGCAGCGCGGGCCAGACCTCCAGCGTCGTCGCGTCGAACGTGGCCGGTGCCAGGTGCAGCCACGCGCTGCCGGGCCCCAGGTCCGCGAACGCACCTTCACGGACGAGGCCGACGACGGCGCCGTGCGGGATGGCAACGCCCTTGGGCTTGCCCGTGGATCCGCTCGTGTAGATGACGTGCGCAAGCGCGCCGGGGCCCAGGTCGATGCCGGGGCTGGTCGCGGGGGCGGCGCCGATGGCGGCGTGCTCGGCGTCGAGATCGACGAACTGCAGGGAATAGGGAATAGGGAATAGGGAATAGCCGGCGACGGCGTCCGCCGCTTCACGCGATCCGTTCTCGGTGATGACGACGCGCGCATCGGCTTCCTCCAGCATGAAGGCGAGGCGCTCGACGGGGTAGGCGGGGTCCAGGGGGACGTAGGAACCGCCGGCCTTGAGCGCGGCCAGCATCCCCACGATCAGCCGGGGGCCGCGCTCCAGCAGCAGGCCAATGCCATCGCCGGGACGCGCGCCGCGGGCGACGAGGTGGTGCGCCAGGCGGCTGGAGGCGCGGTCCAGCTCGGCGAAGGTCATCCGGCCGCCATCCCAGCTGAGCGCCACGGCATCCGGCGCGGCTTCCGCCTGTGTGGCGAACACGGCGTGGATGGAGCGGTCCGGGGCGGGCACGGGCGCGCCCACGGCAAAGTCGTGCGTCACCCGGGCGCGCTCGCCCTCCGCCAGCATGGGCAGGGTGGCGGCGGGGGCGTCGGGATCGGCCAGGGCGGCGGCGAGGAGTGCGCCGTAGTGACGCGCCATCCGCTCCACCGTCTCGCGCTCGAACAGGTCCACGGCGAACTCGGCGCCGATGGTGGACCGGCCCGGCCGCAGCGTGACGGCGAAGGTCAGGTCGAACTTGGCCGAGCCCAGCTCCTGGTCCACCGTCTCCGGCATCTCCGGCGAGGGCGCGGGGGCCTCCGTCCCCATGGGCGCGGCGTATCCAAGAAAGACGGTCTGGACGAGCGGGGACCACGACAGGCTGCGCTCGGGGCTCAGCTCCTCCACCAGCCGCTCGAAGGGCAGCTCCTGGCGGGCGAACGCGCCCAGCGTGTGCGCCCGCACGCGGCCCACCAGCTCGCGAAAGCTGGGATTGCCCGTCAGGTCGCCGCGCACGGCCAGCGTGTTGGCGAAGAACCCGATGAGCGGCTCCACGTCGCGCGCGTCGCGGCCGGCGGCGGGGGTGCCCACCAGCAGGTCGTCCACGCCGGCGTAGCGGCCCAGCAGCAGCTGGTAGGCGGCCAGCGTCACCATGAACGGCGTGGCGCCCTCCGCCAGGGCGAACGCGTGCACGCGGGGAAGCAGCTCCGCGTCCAGCTCCACCACGGCCGAGAGGCCGCGTCCGCTGGGCACGGCCGGACGGGGATGGTCCGCGGGGATCTCCAGCAGGTGCGGCACGCCCTGCAGCTCCTGGCGCCACCACGCCAGGATCTCGTCCAGCGCGCTCCCCGCCAGCCGCTCGCGCTGCCGCCGGGCGTGCTCGCCGAACTGCAGGGTGAGGGGCCGCACGGCGGGCGGCGCGCCCGTCTCGTAGGAGACGACGAACGCGGACAGCTCGTTCCAGAACACGCCCAGGCTCCACCCGTCGCTGACGATGTGGTGGAAGGTCGCCAGGATCGCCAGGTCGTCCGGGCCCATGCGGACCACGCGGGCGCGGAACGGCGGGCCCGCGGCCAGGTCGAACGGCTCGTTGGCCTCGTCGTGGGCGATGCGCGCCAGCCGGGCCTCGCGCTCCGCCTCGGGAAGGGCGGCGAGGTCGTCCAGCGGCACGTCGACGGGGCGGTACGGCTCCACCACCTGCACGGCGTCGGGGCCGCGCTGCTCAAAGCGGGTGCGCAGGGCCCCGTGGCGGCGCACGATCTCGTTGATGGCGCGGCGCACGTGCTCCGGGTCCAGCGGCGTGCGGACGCGCAGGGCGGCCGGCATGTTGTACGCGGTGCCGCCCGGCTGCAGCTGCTCCAGCATCCACAGGCGATGCTGCGCGAACGAGAGCGGATACTCGCCCCCCGCGCCCTCGGCCACGGCGGGCGCGGGCGCATCGGCCCCCTCGGCCTTGCGCGACTTGAGGCGCTGGGCAATGAGCCTGCGCTGCTCCGGGGTCAGCTCGTCCAGCCGGCTGGTGGTCTTGCTCATCCTATGCCTTCAAGCCGCGCGCACGGGTGGGCGCGGCGGGTGGTGTGTGGCTTCGTCGAACTGCGGACTGCGAACTGCGACTGCGAAACGGCAACGGCGACTGCAACGGCGACTGCGACTGCGACGGCAAACGGCGACTTCATCTACGGGGGCGAACATCCGTCGGGCGCCCCCACCCGCTCGTTCCTCGCGACCTCCCCCAAAAACCCCTGGGGGAGGTGAGACTTCGTTCGTGCACCCAGGCGGGCTGACCGCACCGGGCAGGCTTTTACGGCGCCCGCTTCGCGGAGCCCCTCACCCCCCGGCCCCCTCTCCCGCAAACTGCGCGGGAGAGGGGGAGAACTTCGGCTTCCCCGAGGCCGGGTGCCCGGCACGGGCGAGGCTGCTTTTCCTTCTCCCTCCCCCACGCAGTTTGTGGGGGAGGGTCGGGGAGGGGGGCGCCCGCCCTTCGCCCGAAGCTCCGCTTCCTGACCGGCCACCGCCCCTACGCTTCCGCGTCCTCCGAGAGCAGGGCCTCGATGTCCTCGGCGGAGAGGCCGTCGAGCTCGTCCATCATCTGGGCGAGCACGGGGGAGCCGGCGGCCTCGATGGCCGTGGCCAACCCCGCCACCGTGGGATCGCCGAAGAAGGTGCGGATGGGGATCTCCACCTCGAACGTATCCCCGATCCGCACCAGCACCTGCGTGGCCAGCAGCGAGTGGCCGCCCAGCGCGAAGAAGTTCTGCGTGACGCCGATGGGCGTGCGGTGCAGCACCTCCGCCCAGATCTCGGCCAGCATGTCCTCCACCACGTTGCGCGGCGCCACGATCTCCTCGGCCGGCACGTCGCCCATGTCCGGCACGGGGAGCGCGTTGCGGTCGATCTTGCCCGTCCCCGTGAGCGGCATGGCATCCAGCGGCACGAACGCGCTGGGCACCATGTACTCCGGCAGCCGCTCGCGCAGCGCCGCCCGCAGCTCCGCCCCCGCCGGCGCGGCGCCGTCCTGAGCCACCACGTAGGCCACCAGGCGCGGATCGCCCGGCACGTCCTCGCGCACCACGGCGGCGGCGGCGGACACGGACGGGTGGCGCAGCAGCTCGCTCTCCACCTCGCCCAGCTCGATGCGGTAGCCGCGCAGCTTCACCTGGCCGTCCAGGCGGCCCATGAAGGTCAGCGTGCCGTCCCCCGCCCAGCGCACGCGGTCGCCCGTGCGGTACATCCGCGCGTCCCCACCCGCGAACGGATCCGCCACGAAGCGCTCCTCCGTGAGCTCGGGACGGTTGCGGTAGCCCAGCGCCACGCCCGCCCCGCCGATGTACAGCTCGCCGGGCATGCCCACGGGCACGGGGCGCATCCGCTCGTCCAGCACGTAGACGCGCGCGTTGGCCACGGGATGGCCGATGGAGACCATCCCCGTCCCGGGCTCCGTGGCGTGGTGCAGGGTGGCGTAGACCGCCGTCTCCGTGGGGCCGTACATGTTCCACACGGCGGCCGTGCGGCCGATGAGCGCCTCCGCCAGCGCGGAGGTCAGCGCCTCGCCGCCGGGAAGGACGCGCAGCTTCTCCGCGCCCGTCCACCCGGCCTGTACCAGCATCCGGAAGGTGGCGGGGGTGCCGGCCATCACCGTCACGCCCTCCGCCGCGATCAGCCGGCCCAGCGCGGCGGCATCCACCACGTCGTCGCGGCTGGCGACGACGATGCGCGCGCCCGTCACCAGCGGCATGAACAGCTCGGGGACGGACACGTCGAACGAGATCGTCGTCACGGCCAGCGTCACGTCGTCCGCCGTCATCCCCGGCTCGTGCGCCACGGCGGCGAGGAGATTCGAGAAGGCGCCATGCCCCACCTCCACCGCCTTGGGCCGCCCCGTGGAGCCGGAGGTGTAGATGAGGTACGCGCGGTCCGACGCATCCACATCCACCGAGACCGCCTGGACCGTCTCACCGGACGCGGGGCGCGCGGGGAGGCGGACGACGCCCTCCGCCGCGCCGAACGCGTCCGTGTCCGCCAGCACCAGCGCGGCGCCGGAGTCCTCGATCATGTAGGCGATGCGTTCCGGCGGATACACCGGGTCCAGCGGCAGGTACGCGGCGCCCGTCTTGAGGATGCCCAGCAGCGCGGCCACCATCCCCGCGTTGCGGTCCACGTACACGGCCACGATGCGCCCCGGCGCGGCGCCGCGATCGCGCAGCTCGCCGGCGATCCGATTCGACCACGCGTCCAGCTCCGCGTACGTGAGTCGCTCCGCCCCCCCGACGACGGCGACCGCGTCCGGCGTGCGGGCGGCCTGCGCCCCGAAGCGCCGGTGCACGGGCTCCGCGGGGACGTCCACGGCCGGCCCCACGCCCCACTCCGTGAGCAGCCGGCGCGTCTCCGCCTCGGAGGTGAGGGCGTGGGAGGAAAGGGGCGCGTCGATGTCGCGCGAGGCGGCGTCCAGGAGCAGGCGGTAGTGCTCCACCATCCGCGCGATGGTGGGTGCGTCGAACAGGTCCGTGGCGTACTCGAACACGCCCGCCAGGCCGCTGGCCGTCTCGATGGTGGCCACCATCAGGTCGAACTTGGCGACGCCCGTGTCGATGAGGTCGGCGTCGTGGTCCGGGTGCACGGGGCGCATGTCCAGCGCGGGGCGCTGCCCGGAATCCATCCCGTGGTGGCTGTGGGCGTACACGTGGTGAAAGTACAGCACCTGGAAGACGGGATGCCGGCTCATGTCGCGGGACAGCCCCAGCTCGTCCACCAGCTTTTCGAACGGCAGGTCCTGGTGCTTGTCGGCGTCCAGCACGGCGCGCTTGGCCAGGACGATGGCGTCGCGGAAGGACAGGTCGCCCTCCATCTGCACGCGCAGCGCGGCCGTGTTCACGAACACGCCGATGATGTCCTCCAGCTCCTTGCGGGGCCGGTTGCCCAGCAGCGTGCCCACCACCAGGTCGTCCTGCCCCGTGTAGCGGCGCAGCAGGGCGAAGAAGCCGGCCATGAGCACCATGTTGAGCGTGGCCGCCTCGTGCTTGCACACCTCGCGCAGCCGGTCCGCCAGCGCCGCGTCGAAGCGGAAGCGGTGGAACGCGCCGCGCTGGCTGGCCACGGGCGGGCGGGGCCGGTCCGTGGGGAGGTCGATGGAGGGCGCGCCGCCCAGGCGGTCGCGCCAGTAGCGCACCTGGCGGTCCAGGTTCTCACCGGAGAGCATGTCGCGCTGCCACACGGTGTAGTCCGCGTAGCGCAGCTCCACCGGGGGCAGGACGGGCTCGCGCCCCTCGAGATACGCGCCGTAGCACTCCAGGATCTCGCGGTTCATGAGCGGATACGCCCAGCCGTCGGTGACGATGTGGTGCGTGGTCGTCACCATGGCGTAGTCGCCGTCCGAGACGCGCAGCAGCGTCACGCGCATGAGCGGCGGGCGCGACAGGTCGAACGGAAAGGAGCCTTCCTCGGCCACCAGGTCGTTGACGCTGTCGGCGAAGCGCTCGCCCACGCGGTGGCGCGCCTCACGCACCTCCACCGTCATGGGGAAGGGCTCGTGGACGATCTGCCGCAGCTGCCCGTCCTCGCCCATGCGGAATCCCGTACGCAGGGCCTCGTGGCGGCTCACGACCGTGGTGAGGGCGCGCTCCAGCAGCGGCACGTTGACGTCCGCGGGCACCAGCATGGCCACGGGGACGTTGTACAGCGGCTTGTCGGGGTCCAGGCGGGTGAGGAACCACATCCGCTCCTGGGCAAAGCTGGCCGGGTGCTCGGGGCCCGGGCCGGCCATGCGCCCGATGGTGGCGCGGGGCGGGGCGCTGGCCACGTCGCCGCGCAGCCGCCGCTCCAGCAGGGCGCGCTTGGTGTCGGAGAGCGCGGCGCGCTTGTCCACGGAGTCCTGCGTGCTCATCTCGGTCGATCCTTTCAAGAGACTTCAGGCCTGGTCGCGCGTGGCCGGCTTGCGTCCCGCGCCCCCACCCGCTCGAACTTCGATCCATGAGGGTGGATCCCGCCGGCAGCCGGCGGCCCCTCCCCCCAACCCCCTCCCCGCTCGTTCCTCGCGGAGAGGGGGAGAACTTCATCTGCTGAGGCGCGGCTTCCGGCCGGCGCCCCCACCCGCTCGTTCCTCGCGACCTCCCCCAAAAACCCCTGGGGGAGGTGGGACTGCTTTCGTGCACTCGGCCGGCTTCCCGGCACGGGCAGGCTTTACGGCGCCCGCTTCGCGGAGCCCCTCACCCCCCGGCCCCCTCTCCCGCAAACTGCGCGGGAGAGGGGGAGACCATCTGGCTGGCGGAGCCGCGATC
>JAESFL010000256.1_pt1 | contig 45220 bp, 38 predicted proteins | sample 9269401 | NCBI WGS metagenome assembly JAESFL01 (sample SAMN14506025, study PRJNA617098) | algae metagenome | isolation source: Gloeocapsa sp. UFS-A4-WI-NPMV-4B04 and co-occurring heterotrophs from desert... | place: USA: Utah | collected 2006-10-01 | reverse complement strand
CTCTTTTAGAGCTTGCTGTAACCTGCTCGCCTTGTTCTGACGTTAAAAAGTTCTTGGCTGGGGGCGGCATCGTTGCTTTTAAATGGCTTCATTTCTTATTATGCAACTTTAGTGCCGATTAGCTTACTATCTTGACAATAAACTGCAATTTCCGTTTAAGGCTACACGGATTTCTGGAAGACGCACATCTGCTTTAGAAGGAGAAGAAGTTGAAGTGGTAGGAATGTCATCAGAAGATGATTGCCAAGAGGAAATGTTTGTTGAAGTAATTTACACAGAAAACAAGGTTGAAGACACTTTTTCTATGCCTCTATCTGAAATAGAGCCAATTGAAGCCGATAGTGAAACTCACCAAGCAATTGCAGATTAGCATTATTGGGTAGAGCAAGGATACGAGTTTGGCGAGTAGTTGAACTTAGCAACACCCCAGCGATCGCCATTCTTGGTCTAAAATGCGCTTGACGAGTCTAAGCATATTCACGAATCATGGCAAATCAAGCTCCTATCCCGGTTGTCGTTAATGGTGCTGCTGGCAAAATGGGCCGCGAAGTGGTCAAAGCTGTAGCGCAAGCAGAGGATATGACTCTATTAGGTGCAATTGATCGTAGTCCAGAACACCAGGGCAAAGATGCTGGAGAACTGGCAGGGATGGATGCTTTGGAAATTCCAATTACTGACCAGTTAGAACCCATGCTGGCTTTTGCCAGTCAGGATAGACAGTTGGGAGTGATGGTAGATTTTACACATCCCAGTACAGTTTATGACAATATTCGCTCGGCGATCGCCTATGGTATTCGCCCTGTTGTTGGCACTACTGGCTTAAGTCCAACCCAAATTTATGATTTAACTGAATTTGCTGATAAAGCCAGCACTGGTTGTTTGCTGATTCCTAACTTCTCAATTGGGATGGTATTACTCCAGCAAGCGGCAATTCAAGCAGCACAGCATTTTGACCACGTTGAAATTATTGAACTGCATCATAATCAAAAAGCCGATGCACCTAGCGGAACTGCAATTCAAACCGCGCAGATGTTGGCAGAAATGGGCAAAGCTTATAATCAAGCTAGTGTTGAGGAGACAGAAAAATTACTAGGAGCAAGAGGCAGTTTAACTGAAGACGGCATTCGGATTCACAGCATCCGTTTACCAGGGCTAATTGCTCACCAAGAGGTTATCTTTGGGGCAGCAGGTCAAGTATATACTCTGCGTCACGACACAAGCGATCGCGCTTGTTATATGCCAGGAGTGCTACTTGCAATTCGCAAAGTCCTTCAGCTTAAATCCCTGGTTTATGGTCTAGAAAAGATACTATAAATCCAACACCCAAACCCCAAAATCATTTTGCTTTATGCGGGGCGAAGGGTTTTTACCCTATTCCCTAATCAATGCTAGTTCCACTCACTCGCCAGACATTTGAACAACTTATCCCTCTAGTCGCTACTAGCGCTCAATACCGTTATTGCTGGGGCAAATCCTCTGATTTTTTAAGGCGGCTATTAATTTCTGTAGTTGGCGTAGTGGCGATTTTGATTTTAAGAATTGTCCTACCAGATGGATTTTACGGCTTATTGTTTTCAGTAGGATTATTGGCGGCTCTTTACTGGTTGTGGGGTCCTGTATTGTGGGCAAGTTTACGCAATCGGGAATACCGCCGATATAAATATAGTGGCTTTTTTCGGGGTCGGGTGCTGGATGTTTTTCTAACAGAAGAGTTAGTTGGCAAAGAAGAAACAGTCAGCAACAAAGGCGATTTAGTAATTGTAGAAAACCGCGAACGCAGACTTAACTTAGAACTTGAAGATGAAACTGGATTTACTACAGAAATTCAAGTACCACTGCGCCGCGAACATCAAGCGATCGCCCCGAATCAGATTGCGGAAATGCTTGTCTTGTCAGATCGCGCAGATTTAAGTGCTATTGCCAAGGTAACAGACGTTTATATTCCTAGCCGGAAGTTGTGGGTAAGTGACTATCCTTTTCTGCAAAGATATATGTTTGTGGAAGTCAGCCGTCGGATTCGAGATCAGCAAGAACCGCGTCGCCGTTCCAGAAGAAAACCTCGCCCTTCTTCGAGACGAGATAGAGATTAAGGGACATGGGGAGCAGAGGAGCAGAGGAGCAGGGGAGCAGAGGAGCGGAGGAGATAGTATCAATTTTTATTCCCTAACACCTAACACTTAACCTCTAACCCCTAGTCCCTAGTCCCTTATTTTAAGTTTCAGAAGTAGAAGACCGATTCAGGACTGGTGACAGGTAGGCAACTAAAGCCCCAATTAAAAAACCAGCAATATTACGAACTAGAGGTAGCCATTCTGAAGTACGGGTAACTACTGGGCCAATGCCGAAAGCAATAAACAAAATGCCCCACAGTGGAGAGAAAATCAAAGCCCATTGCCAAGCAAACACTTGTCCTTTACGGCGGGGTTGAGCGGCAAATCCACAAATAATGCCGCCAAGGACGGAAGTAATTAGCGTTAGAATCCACTGTTCTCGTGGTAGTCCTGGGACAACTCGGCAACCACCTTGACTCAGACAAGTCTTGATAGATTCCAATGATTGCAGAATTGATTGATCTTCACCTTCTTCTCTAACAAAGTATAAATTGCCGTAGCGTGTTTGCAACTCTACCCAAAATGTCCGAGGTAAAAGCTGATATACGGCATCGCCGACGTTGAAATTAAGAATATTGCCGCCACGTGAATCAGCAACCAACAAAACACTTTTGTCATCCAGTCCCCAAAATTTTCTGACAGCTAGACCGGGTGTGCGGTCATACTGGGTTAAAACACGCAGTTTCCAGCCTGTTTCGGCTTCAAATTGGTTCAATTCTGCGGCAAGGCGGTCTTCTTGAACGCTGGTAAGAGATTTTGCTAAGTCAATAATTGGGCTTGGCGTGTCGGGTAGTAAGTCGGGATTATTATAAGCCAGCGCTGCCGGAGAAAACATCGCCCAAACCGATCCAGCTAAGAAGAATGCGGCAAGGGATACTAGAAGTCGTCGCCAAATAAAACGCTGCATAAGCAATTCTATAAAATATTAAAATTGAATACGAACAAGAGGGTTTAGGCGTAAAGACTAGATAAAAACTTAATGTTCTTTACATTTGTTTACTTTAATCTAATTTGGGTGACATAGCAAAGCATCCTAGAACTAAGTTCAGGTTAGTAAATGTAGTCGCCCTACAAAAGTAAGGCAGCAGGTAGGTTAAGAATAAAAGCTAGTTTCTCAGCTAATACCCGCTAACTTAGATTAAAAAATAGGAAATTTTCGCCTCTATGAATATCTCTATTCTCAGCAAGCAAGCTTAAATGCTACATAACTTATTCTAGGGAGCGCAATTCATTTTCAGCCTAAATATTTTTTGAAATTATTAATTTCAAATTGTCAATCTGTCTAAGGTATTATTTAAGCTAATCATCTTTTTGTCCTGAATTGGGCAAAGAATCTTCAAAGTCTAGGGGTTCTAAGTCGCCTTGCCAATCAGAAACATCGCGGCGGCTCTGGCGATCTTTAGGGTTAGTTGTGTAGGTGCGGTAATCTGGAGGGCGATTGTCCTGTAAAGGTGCTATTTCGGACTGGGTAACGCTGACGCGATCTAGCGAGGCAGACGCTTCGCGGCGCAATTGCATTACTCTTCTTTGCTCTGATAGCAGGCCGCTGCGTGAGCGATTAGAGGGAGTGCGCGTTAGGGTTTTCCAAGCTGCTTTTACTCCAGCAACAACGCTGCGTGTACCTACCTCTACTTTTTGAGCTTTTTTAACCGCACTATCAAGACTTTGATCGACTTGTTGGGCAACTTGAACGGCACTTTTAACACCATCATTCACATCATTACTTAACTCACTGATTTCTAAGCCAGTTAATCGGATTGCTTCTAAAGTAGGCGGTAAATCGCGCCTTAAAGTATCAAACAGCTTTTCGGCACTGCGAGCTGCTCGTGCTAACTCCTGCAAAGCTGGCAATGCCGCCACCAAAACCGCAGTCAAACTAACGGCAACTAAGAGAATCGACAGTCCAAGCCAAAATAAAGGGTCAATCACAGGATGCTACCTATAAGCTATCCACAAGGGGCGGTCGTGTTTCTGGGGGTTCAATACTTTCCGAGTCGAGGATTTGGCGCTCTTGCTGACTGGCCTCTATGCCAGCCGCGATCGCTTCCCGTAGTCGCTCTAAGGTATCATCCCAATTACGTAGGGCAGATTCCGAAAGGCGATCTGCCTGAATCTGCACACTTGTAGATAAATCTTCTGCCAATTCGGGTAAAGCAGAGGCAGATTTTTTCAACAGGCGGCGCGTTTCCCTACCAGGTCGCGGGGCCATTACCAAGCCTGTGAGAGTTCCAATGGCAGCACCTAGCAATACACCACCGATAAATACTCCAGAACGGTTGTTCGACATAAATGGTTCTCCTTACACCCATTCTAGGCAACTGATCACGACTTACACTTCAAAAAGAGTCTATCCGGCACAAAAGCCAGTAGCTTCTGTATGTATCTGACTAAATAACCGCGAAAAATAGTTATCCTCCTTTGTACTTGTATTGTGCCAAAGCTTTTTTAAAAAATCTTGAGCGTCGTACAAAACGCGAACTTTGCCAGATTTGCTGTCCAATACTCAGGAGGGTTAAAACTTGCTGTATTCGCAAGAGTTGTAAATCTTGGAGCAAGGAACGTTGTTGTACTTGAGCAATGCTAACCCGTGTTGTAGTAATAGCTGTGGGCGCGTCACGTAGTCCGGCATGAATACTACGCTCATAGGTAGATAAACTATCTGTTAGCTGTGCTAGGAGCGATCGCACTTGCCACATCACCCAAGCGAAAAATAGCAGCATCAATGCTAGAGCCAAATTAATCACTACAACGACTGTTACCACGCCTACTAACTCACTTTTAGGTTTTGAGCAATTGTTTTAGGATGTCTTTTTAGCTGGAGTTATCGTTTCAGTCTGACGAACTTACGAAATTGCCAAGGTTGGACAAAGCTGAAGTAATTTTCATGAAACCCAAATGCGTAACTCCGAATCCGGCTTAATTTTAAATAATAAAGGCTGAATTAATCCTTCAGCCTTCATACTTTATAGTTTATCCTCAGCGTTTGCTCTGCCACTTAACTTGTTAAGTAGCATAGGCTACTTGCAGCGCCCAAAAAATCAAAAAGGCAATTGCCCCTAATAGCAGTACGGTCGAAATAGTCACTACTTTTAGACTATCTGCTCCCTTAAATTTCATAATTCCGCGATCTAAGTCAGACATAAGTGTGTCATCCTCCGTTACTAAAGTGCTAGAACCTCCGGCTCTGATTTTAGTCCTTCCATTTATTAACGTGGAAAAATTGCTTCGTAAGTATTAGAACTAGATCGCCATCACAGAAGTATTCAGCAGCTGTTGATTCAGGTCTTGCTTTTGCCAGGCTTGACCATCCAAAGCCATCTGCTCAATCAAACTTGCTAGCCGCAAGGCTTTGAGTGCCTGTTCGCCACCTACTGACGGTTGATTGCCTCCGCGCACACAGTTGACAAAGTGTTCTAATTCAGCATGAAGCGGCTCAATATTGCTGGTGTAGACTTTTTCAATCAAGCCATCTTGACGGTAAAGTACCTGTCCATAGTCCGTCATACAATTGGCAGTTGTCTGGCGGTGAATCAGAATCTCATTATTAAGAAAATCTGCCTCAGTTAAGGAATTTTTGCAGTGAGCAACTATCCGACGGATTTTCCGATGCGTGACTTTACTGGCGGTTAATGTGGCAACAATGCCATTAGCAAAGCCCAATATAGCGGTAACATAATCTAAATAACCAGAGTCAGCAGTCCGGCTACCACTAGCTGTTAACTTGACAACAGGCGCAGCAGCTAATTCCAACAGCAGGTCAATGTCATGGATCATCAGGTCTAAGACTACTGATACATCGTTGGCTCGATGAGAGTAAGGACTCATGCGATGGGCTTCTAAAGCCAGCAATTCTTCGGTTTTCAGCACTTTGCTGAGTTCCTGAAATGCTGGATTAAATCGCTCAATGTGACCAACTTGTAAAATGCATTGATACTCTGCTGCTGCATTTACCAAAGACTCCGCCTCAGTAATACTGGCAGCAATCGGCTTTTCAATCAAGACATGAATTCCCGCCTGAAGACAGGCCATCCCGACGGCATGATGCAGACGAGTAGGAACGGCAATGCAAACAGCCTCCACATGGGGGAGGAGGTCGCGGTAATCTTCAAAGAAACGCACTCGGTATTTGCTGGCAGTGTCTAGCCCCCGCTCGACATTGATATCTGCAACTCCAACAATTTCGACATCTTTAAGTAAACTCAATACCCTCGTATGATGTTGTCCCATATTACCTACTCCAATCACGCCAATACGAATCGGAGTAGGCTGGTTACGCTGCAAATGAGGGATTGGTTGTCCCATTAATGATCTATTTTGCACTTAATATCTCCTCCACCACCAAAATGTAGAAACGCATTTATATTGCGTCCGCACTCAATTTCCGGTTGTCAGCCGTTTCAAATCATCCAGATGGTAACATAGTGATTCTATTTATGAAGAATTCCAAAGTTAGTTCTAGGTTCCAGAAATCTATTTTGTTTTCGGCATAATCAGTCCTAAGTGATTGTCGTTTTAACGCTTCTTGAGTGTTTGCCATGATGTGTCACTTTTTTGTCTGTCCATTGAGTGAGGAGATGGGGAAGCGGGGGAGCTTTCTTAGCAGGGGAGCAGGGGTGATGGGGTGATGAGAGATGTTGATAGATGATTAATGGGGGATTTTTGAGGTGAAAGCAGTTGTTTTGTTGTCTGGAGGGTTGGATTCTTCGACGGTTTTATATCAGGCTAAAGCTCTTGGGTTGGAGTGTTACGCAATTTCATTTGATTACCAGCAACGGCATCGGCGGGAGTTAGAGTCAGCTAAGGCGATCGCTTCTTCGGCTGGTGTAGTAGAGCATCAGCAGGTATCTTTCGACTTACGCGCCTGGGGTGGTTCGGCATTAACTGATTCCAAAATTGACTTACCGCAAGACCGTTCTGTTACCGAAATGGCTGAAAATATCCCCGTTACTTATGTGCCAGCTCGAAATACGATCTTTTTAAGCTTTGCCCTAGCTTACGCCGAAACCATTGGTGCTGATTGTGTTTACATCGGTGTCAATGCTTTAGATTACTCTGGATATCCCGATTGCCGCCCTGACTACATCGAGGCAATGCAGTCAGTTTTTAGACTAGGAACAAAACAAGGTCGTGAGGGAATTGCGATCGCAATTGTCACACCGTTGATTAACTTGAGAAAAACTGAAATCATCCAATTAGGCAACCAATTAGGTGTGCCTTGGGAAAAAACTTGGTCTTGTTATGCTGGGGAAGATTTGGCTTGCGGCGTTTGTGATTCTTGCCAATTGCGTTTAGCTGCCTTTGCTCAATTAGGAATACCAGATCCACTTTCCTATGCTCAGTCGGTTATCTAAGCAGGGGAGCAGGGGTGCGGGGGTGCAGGGGTGCGGGGGAGAGAAATATTACTAAGTTTTTGCCTATCTTCAAGCCGAGACGACTTAAATATATTTCAGCTTCCTAATTTTTTGGGTAGTAATCCTTGCCGTTAACAATGGGCTTAATACAGACTTGTTGCAGATGGATTAGCTGATGACGGTTTCACCTTGTGGAGTTTAATTTGGTGCAAGCGTGGCCCAACAGTTGCCACAACAGTAAAATCAATGTCTTGATAGCGCAATGTTTCGCCAGGAGTAGGAACTTTTTGCATCTGGTACAGCAGAAAGCCGCCTAGAGTCTGGTATTCATTTGTTAAAGGTAAGTTTAGCTCTAACAATTGATTGAGGTCTTCCAAGTTCATCTGCGCTTGTACCATAAATGTCTGCTCGTCCAAGCTCTGCATCATCAACTCGTCAGCGCTTTCTGGTTCACCGATGTCGCCGATAATTTCGGCGATCAAATCTTGAATTGTGACTAAGCCAACTGTACCGCCGAATTCATTAACTACGATTACCATAGATAGCTGCGATCGCTGCATTAATGGCAATAGTTCACTTAAAGGCGTGTATTCTGGGACAAATAGCGCTGGACGCATCCAGGGGTGAATCTCAGCTTCTAAGGACACTTTACCCAGAACTAGAGGAGAGGCTAAATCTTTAAAGTGAACAATACCGCGAATGTTGTCTAAAGATTTAGCGACAATTGGATAGCGGGAGTGACCTGTAGCAGCCATTTCTTTAAGCAGTGTCTCTAGCGTGGCGTTGGTTGGTAGGGCGACAATGCTAGGGCGTTGCACCATTACTTCTGCTACTATTACGTCACCAAACTCAAAAACATTATTTAGTAGTTCTCGCTCTTCGGCTTCCAAGCCTGTAGATTCGCGCTCAGTAGCAATAATCAGTTGCAACTCTTCTGAAGTTACTGGAGGCCTCCAGCCTTGACCTGTATACTTGATGCCTACTAGCCTTAAGAGCCAGCGAGTTGATTGATTGAGTATCCAGATAAACGGATTAAAAAACCGGGCGATCGCGCTTACTGATGGACCTAAAAACCGTGCTAAATCCTCTGAGTAAAGCAAAGCGACTGATTTAGGGCATAGTTCTCCGAGGACAATTTGCAGATAAGCAACTAGGAAAAAAGCGACAGGAATTGACAAGGAATGAGCCATAAAGGAGCGCATTGAATATGGCACAGACCAATGGTCGATCCAGGCTGCTACTAAAACAGCCATCGTACTTTCGCCAATCCACCCCAGTGCCAGACTAGAGAGGGTAATACCTAGTTGAGTTGTAGATAGCAGCCGCTCAATACTTTTTTGCAAAGCCTGTACTGATATAGCTTGAGCGTCGCCCGCTTCAACAAGTTGGTGAATACGCGATCGCCGCACCGACACCATTGAAAACTCAGCAGTGACAAAAAAGGCATTAATCGCAATCAGTAGTAACACAGACAGCAAGCGCAGCCATACATCTGCCCAATTTAAGGAAGAATAAGCACTTACCGCCAATACATTTAAAACCGAGGCAACCATTAGCAACCTGGGTATTGAGTTTTGGGTTTAGTTCTGAATGCTGTTTAACTCAAAACTAAAGCCGCAAAACTTTTTTTACCTATTTTTTTACAGGAATATCAGACACTTGCAGCCGCAATTTTTGATCTGGATAATCAGTCAGTGTCATTGAGAGTTTGTTAACGTCGTCGAGTAAAGCTGTAGGAATGCTCATTGTGCCAGAAAATGTTTTGCCATTTGCTGTCAATTCGGTTGGTAAGCCTTCGGTATTAGCACTCAGCGCTCGCCCTTGATCATCGGTAACATCTAAAAAACTATACAAGAATCGCACAGTTTTATCTCCCTCATTTTTGAGGTTCACTTTTATTAGCAACGCGCCGCCAGAGTAGCCAGCAGATACTACATCTAATGTTACTTTCTGATTACGGCTGGTAATTGGAAACCCTGGCTGGTAATTCTCCTTCGCCGCCTGTGGTTTTTGGGCTGGCTTCTCTTGGGGGAGTTCTTTGTTTTGAGGCTGTGGCTTCTCCGGTTTAGCGTTTTTACCCTTACCCTCAATGCGTGCTTTGACGGTGTTCAAAATATCTTCTTCTTTTAATAAGACTAAGGCTCCTTGTTGTGCCGATGCCGCTTTACGGTTCTTGATTTTACTTGTGGGACGAGCATCTGGTTGAGAAACACCTTCGATTGCTTCATGTCCTACAGCGAACCCTAACCTCGAACTCATATAACCTGCCCCCAACATCAGGGTTAACAAAATTAAAGTGAGGGTGACATTGTAATTCAGTTTCATTTGTTGTTAGAGCAGCGATCGCTATTAAATTTACATACTTGCTATCCCTAGTTGACGAGTGGGGAAGCAAAATATAAGATAGTAAATTGTTCAATACTGCTAGCTAGAGCAGCAATTTCAACTTGAAAGTTTATGCTACTTTATAAATAGAGATAGATACAATGCCAGTATAACTAATTAAGTACAGACAAATCACTTATCATGATAATATAACTTAATTAGTTTGGTTGAGCGCATTAAGTAATTAACTGCGCCGATATCTAAAATTAAATATGCGCCCTTGACCGATTGGGGAGGTAGCGAACTCATAATTCGCCTTCAGACTGGTTCGATTCCAGTAGGGCGCACTGCTTTAAATTAATTTCTTTTGAGGAAAGTTAGTTTCTGCATAGGAATTACAGAAACTCTGCCAAATATCTAGATTATTGAGAATAAGGCAGTGGAAAAGGGATGTAACAAACACACGCTAGAAAAATTATTTAGAGCCTATTAATCAACAAATAACTAGCTGCAAGTTGATTTAAATCTAGCAAAGCTAAATTTTGAAAATTCTATTGATTTAAGAATTAAACTGTTAATTTAAGTTCAGGAAAATGGCTAGCCAAGCTCCAACCATTTTCTATATTTTACTGGGATGGCTGGCTCTCAAATATGACCTCACTCTCCTGCACAGTATTATTAACATTAGAATTAGGAGAAAGCAGGATTGATGAGCTGTAAGGATTTTGCAAGTCGGGCGTGCGAATAATTGGATCGCTACCAACTTGTTGATTAAGAAGATCGCGGTAGAAAATATCAACTAACTCGGCATCTCGCCTAATCTCATTTTCAGTGAAAGAGTTACGCAGCAACGAGCCAACACCAAAAATTACGTCTATTTGACGTTGAGGCGAACGATTACGGAAAAACTCAGGATCATTTTTAAAAAAAGCGCGCTCAAAGGTAGTATTGATAGGTTCGCTACCTCTGAGCCGCCTACCTAAGCTTGGTTGAGCGATCGCGGCAGAGTCAAAAAGAGGAGCAACGGCAGTAAGAAGTAATATACCAATCAGAGTTTTAAACTTTAAAGTCATTGCAGTTACCTCAATATTTGAATAAATATTAACTTATCTAAATGGAAGGAGGCAACAATAGGCTTTTAGTATAATTATCAGTTCGAGGAAAAAATTAAACAATGATATTAAATACAATTGAGTTTTAGGTTGAAATTAAATAATATTTAATAATAAGTTAGAATTTAATTAATCAGTTTAAAATAAAAATATAGCCTTTTTTCTTGGGTATTCTGCTGTATGATAAAAACTTTTGAATCCATGCGTATTATGTTTTCATTAACTTGATTTACTTGTCAAACTCCTTTTACTAAAATTATTACTTCTAAAATAAATAATACTATTGACAAGTCAGCACTAATAATGCTGAAATTTTATTAATTGCAGGAGATTAAGCTTGAATTTAAACCATTTTTAGCTTAATTTTTGGTTAAGCACAACTTTTAATGTTTAATGATGATAGATGAAAGCGGATCGCTGCAAAAGTCTAATATTTGGGCAGCTACGGCTGATTTAACTACGCTGCGCCAGCAGATGCTGGATTTATTGTGTCAACTTGCTTATCAAGAGGGTGACTTCGTTCTATCTTCTGGGCAACGCAGTTCTTACTACATTAATGGAAAGCAGGTGACGCTCCACCCTCAAGGAGCTTTGGCGATTGGTCGCATTTTCTTATCTCAACTGCCGCTAGAAGCCTGTGCAGTAGCTGGTTTAACCTTGGGAGCCGATCCAATGGTAACGGCGGTGAGTGTAGTTTCTGCCTATGAAAATCGACCGATACCAGCGCTGATTATTCGCAAAGAATCTAAGGGACATGGAACAAAGGCCTATATTGAAGGTCCCAGTTTGCCAGAAGGTGCGTCAGTGGTGGTTTTAGAAGATGTTGTTACTACTGGACAATCGGCTCTAAAGGCAGTTGAAAGGCTGCGAGAAGCAGGTTATAGCGTTGATCAAGTGATGGCACTGGTGGATCGGCAACAGGGAGGCGCACAGCTGTACGATTCAGCTGGGTTGAAGTTTCAATCTGTGTTTACTATCCAGGATATTCAAGAGCGTTATCGTCAATTAGGAACAAGGGGCTAGATAAGAATTTACCTAGCCCCTAGCCCTAGCTTCTAGTTACAGCTTCTTTTGCCAAAAACTTCTCTAATTCAGTTAAGGCATCTGCATCTACCTTTGTCTGCATTGGGCAGAACTTAGGGCCGCACATTGAGCAGAACTCAGCAGTTTTGTAGATATCGGCTGGTAAGGTTTCGTCGTGATACTCTTTGGCGCGTTCAGGATCGAGGGAAAGCTCAAATTGGCGGTTCCAGTCGAAGTTATAGCGGGCGTGGGAGAGTTCGTCATCTCTATCTCTTGCTCCTGGTCTATGCCGGGCGATATCCGCCGCATGAGCCGCAATTTTGTAGGCAATCAAACCGTTCCGCACATCCTCGGCATCCGGGAGTCCTAGATGTTCCTTTGGTGTCACATAGCAGAGCATCGCAGTACCATACCATCCAGCTAGAGCCGCGCCAATTGCAGACGTGATGTGGTCATAGCCTGGGGCAATATCTGTTACCAGTGGCCCCAGCACATAAAATGGGGCTTCTGAACACTCTTCCATCTGTTTGCGGACATTGAACTCGATTTGATCCATTGGGACGTGGCCTGGCCCTTCTACCATCACCTGAATATCATGTTCCCAGGCACGGCGAGTCAATTGTCCTAGTGTTTTGAGTTCAGCTAGTTGAGCTTCGTCTGACGCATCGTGAGTACAGCCAGGACGCAGAGAATCGCCCAAACTGAAGGAGACATCGTACTTTTTGAAGATTTCGATAATGTCGTTGAAGTGAGTATAAAGTGGATTCTGTTTATGGTGATGCAGCATCCACCGCGCTAGAATACCGCCACCACGAGAGACAATGCCTGTGATTCGGTTTCTTACTAAAGGCAAATGCTCAATTAGAATCCCCGCGTGGATAGTTTGGTAATCTACTCCTTGCTGGGCGTGTTTTTCAATTATGTGGAGAAAGTCATCTGGTGTGAGGTTCTCAATTGTGCCGTGTACGCTTTCTAAGGCTTGGTACACTGGCACTGTGCCAATCGGTACTGGTGAAGCGTTGATAATTGCAGTGCGAATTTGATCCAAATTGCCGCCGCCTGTGGACAAATCCATTACGGTGTCAGCGCCATATTTCACCGCTAACCTCAGCTTATCAACTTCTTCGTCAAGATTGGAAGAGTTGGGGGAGGCTCCAATGTTGGCATTTACCTTACATTTTGAGGCAATACCAATGCACATTGGCTCTAAGTTAGTGTGATTGATATTCGCCGGAATAATCATTCGTCCCCGCGCTACTTCTTCACGAATTAGCTCTACTGGGAGGTTTTCTCGCTGGGCAACATAGTGTATTTCTTCGGTAATGACACCATTGCGGGCGTAGTGCATTTGAGACACATTGTTTTGCCCGCGACGCTTGGCGATCCATTCAGTCCGCATTATTTAAATTCCTCGAATAAACAGCTTCCCTCCGCTGGTATTACCCAGTCTCAGGTTCTAAGGGACTGTCTCAGCCTGGTTTCCCAGACACCCCTAGCTTGGTTGAAGATTGTAGCACTTGGGTTTGGGCTAGCTGAAAGCAAGTAAGCAAATCTTAATGAGGAGTGCGATCGCGCAACAGTTGAATACTAAAATTATGCGATGTGTTCTAGCTGTCTGTGGGTTTTTGCTTTTGCTGAATATGGTCTAATACTGCCTTGTGAATCTCCTCTGGGGTCATTGACGCGGGATAACTTACGGAGCTAGGTTTTGCAGTTAAACGATCCACAAAAGCGTAAAAAGCCTCGTTATCTTCTTGATGTTTAATGACATAATCTCGTAATTCTGCCTTGCTCATGGCATCAAAGTTTGGCTTGCTCATAAGTATTCCCAGTTTCCATCGCGACTAATTAGAATTTCTATGTCATTGCCAGCTATGATGAATATTTTTCCTGTGCGTTCATCTAAACGCACCATGTAGATTGGTCGGTAGACTGTTGTCAATGCTTGACATAAATAGACACACTTTAGAGCTTGTTCTGATGTTGGAAGAATAGTTGCTCCTGAAAAAAGCTTATATTTAATTAATTTTACAGAGATTTGTGAGGGCGATCGCGTTTCCAAGTTTAAGGAGTAGTGGTGTAGGCTGATATAACTGTTAGTTTGACAGTTTAAAAATCAAGAATGTAATCGGTATTGCTGTAGAGCGTAGCTATTATCTAGTAGTAAAAAACCTAGATCGAGGAAAAAACATGAAACAGCTAACTAGGATAACGCTCGATCCTCAAGTAATGGGGGGCAAGCCTTGTATTCGAGGTTTGAGGGTGACTGTTGGCACTATAATTGGACTGATGGCATCTGGTTATTCTCCGGCAGATATTTTAAAGGCGTATCCCTATCTAGAAGCGGAAGACTTGCGCGAAGCTTTGGCTTATGCTGCGTGGCGTGTTGAAGAGACGGAGCTGCCTTTAGCTCAGATGTGAAAATTCTTATTGATATGAATCTGTCTCCCCAATGGGTGCAGGTATTTCAAAAGCACGGGTTTCAATCAGTTCATTGGTCTGCGGTTGGCGATCCATGTGCAACAGATCGCTCTATTATGGATTGGGCAAGAACTAATGGGTTTATTGTTTTTACCCATGACTTAGATTTTGGGGCAAGATTGGCAGCTACTCAGGCTGAAAGCCCTATTGTAATCCAAGTTCGCACTCAAAATGTTCTACCTACACACTTGGAAGATTTGCTGATTGGGGTGTTGCGTCAGTTTGAGTCAATTCTTGAAGCCGGCGCTTTAATTGTGGTGAATGAGGCTCGTTCTAGAGCGCGGATTTTGCCCTTAACTTACTAATTTACAACCGAGCGATCGCGCGATCGTTAATCTCTTTCGCATTTAGGTGAAGTTTCAAGCAGGAGCGAGAGTTTTAAGTAAGTAGTCGCACTCCCAACAGCAAAGCACGAGTAAAAGTAAAGGCAGGCGATTAGATATCATTGTGTAGGCTCACAACTGTGACCTTAACAGTACAATTCCAACTTGCAATGCAAAAAACAAAGTTAATTAATAGAATTATTGCTGGTACGATGCTGTCTTTTGCCCTAGTGACTCAGGGTGGACATATCATATTGGCACAACAGCGCCCTACTTCATTACTTAGAGCTAAATGTGTTAATAGTGGACTTGGCAGTGTGCGTCGCAACACGCTTAATGTTTCTATCGGCAAAGCAGTCTATACAAGTCTTTTTTATCTAGGTCCCGGCAATCGCTCTGCATCAGTAACTTGTAAAATTAGGCAAGTTGATTCTCAACCGCTATTTCAAACGCTTCAGCTAGGCTTTGGAATGCGTGACAATAACACCACAAGTCCGCCTGTAACTGTTAATGTTTACTTAGATGGCAAGCAGGCTGAAACTCGGACTATTGCTCCGACACAGCAAGAGTCTTTATCACTAGATGTTAGTGATGTAACAAATGTGAGTATAGAAGCTGTATGTTCTAGTCAATCAATATATTGTGACCGAGTTTACTTTTTCAACGCTGCACTGGAACCGATAATTTTATCTCCAACTCCGAGTAAGTAGTAATGCTCAAGCGATCGCACTGCTAAAAGGAAATGCGATCGCCTGAGTAAAACGCATTTAAACTACATTATGGGATTAGTTGCTTGAGAGTTTCAATTAATTCCTGCTCATTGTAAGGCTTAGTAAAATAGGCAGTTGCACCTAAATTCATTGCTATTTGACGATCTTTATCTGCACTACGGGAAGTGAGCATCATAATCGGTAAATTCTTGAAAATAGAATTTGACTTCACTCGCGCTAAAAAGCTATAACCATCAAGGCGAGGCATATCAACATCACAAATCACAGCTTTAATTGGCAGTCCAGTTGAAAGTTTTTCAATTCCCTCTTCTCCATCTTGAGCTTCTTCTACCCGATATCCAGCTTTTTCTAAAGTTAATGATAAAAAGCGGCGAACATTAATAGAATCATCTACTACTAAAATAGTGTCTTTTTGATGTTGATATTCTGTAGGCGTTACAGGTTGCTTATCTTGCAATACTTCCTGAAAACTAGCAATTAATTCTAGTAACTCTGGAACATTCACAAGTGGAACAACTCGACCATCTCCTAAAATTGCACAGCTAGAAAAACCAGGAGGCATAGCAATTTTTATGTCACTATCTTCTTGAATACGTGCCCCTTCAACTTCGCGGATAGCAACTTCCTGTTCACCCCAACAACGATCTATTTGTATTGCTATCCAATCACTACTTTGAGCAATCTTCAACACAGTTGGAGCGTTCATAACAGGTACGGCTGAAGAATCAACTTTTTTATGTGGAGAGTGAATTTGTAGCCAATTACCCAGCCGAATCAAGGGCATTATGTATCCTTCACAGCTGTAAATTTCTAGTTCACCAATTGAGGATATTTGCTCTGGATTTAGTAATAGAACTTCCGCGATCGCATCACTGGGAAATGCCAATAGTATATTATTGCTCTCTACAAGTAATACTCGTGCAACCGAAAGACTTAAGGGAACGCTGAGAGTAAATGTTGTTCCTACTCCTAGCTGTGTATCAACTTTAATGTCGCCGCGAATTTCTCTTAAATTAGTACGCACCACATCTAAGCCTACACCTCGACCAGATAAATCAGTAACTTGGTCTGCGGTGCTAAAACCTGGTTCAAACATTAAACTTAATAGTTCTTGATCGCTAGCTGCTGCAAATATAGCTGGATCTGAACTTAACTGATCTGCCTTGCGCCGAATTTTATCTAGGTCAATACCGCCACCATCATCTCTAACAGTAATTAGTGTCTGATTACCTTGGTGAGCGGCTTTAATTTCAATCATACCCTGTTCTGGTTTACCACACGCTAGGCGAGTTGCAGTGTCTTCAATACCGTGATCAAAGGCATTACGTAATAGGTGCATTAAAGGATCGTTTAAAGCTTCTAAAATGGTGCGTTCAATTAATGTTCCACCCCCATGAATTTTCAGTTCAACATTTTTACCATACTGTAAAGAAAGCTCACGCAAAAATAGCGGGAATCTCCCTACTAAATCCGACAAAGGGCGCATCCGCACTTGAGTTAAGTTTGTTTGTAGTTGTTTAGCAGTTCGGTTTAGTTCGGTAACAGTTTGATCGGTATCTTCCAAGTTGAGAGTAATGTCATCTGTAACTTCTTGAATCCGCACAATGTCTTCGATCACTTCATTAGACAGGGGGTGCGAATTCCTATTGCGGTTTATTTCTAAGTCAAAATTATCATTATCTGAATGGACAATTTTTGGAGCGGTGGCTTCTTGTTCTAGTGACGGGATAAGTGAAACTACACTTTCTTTGGTAGCAACTTGCTGATGGTTAATTTCTAGGCGAGTATCGAGACTTCTGAGCGATCGCACTCGACGGCTGAGAGTTTTAATTAAATTGCGTAAACGTTCTAGATATAAATTTAAACCGTTACGCTCAATTGTTAATTCTCCAAACAAATCATTCAGTTGATCGAGCAATTTAACCGAGACACGAACTGTATTTTCCTGAGTATCTTTATTGAGATTAGGAGATGGGGTGGAGTCTGATTGTAGGGAAAGATGAACTGTTTTGAGGTCTAAATGAATATTACTTTTAGCGTCTGGAATTAGTAAATCATTTAATTCTTGTGGGTGTGGAATTTCAATATCTGCTGTTAATATCTGATCGAGCAGATTTTCTCTTGCAGTTGTTTGAATGGTAGCTACTTCTGTACCTGTGTCCAAATTTATTTGTGCTACAAGTGTATCAACTTGACCGATAAGTAATGCAGCTTGCGATCGCCGCCATTCTTGTAAAGCAAGACGAGCAATTTTTTCAACTCGCTCTGGGCTAGTTTCCAGGTGTTGAATAACTGAGGCACATAAGCTGGTAAAATTAGGGATCTGGAGCATTTCACCTAAACCACCTAAATCTTGCGCCATATTTATAAGTTCTTCCAACAATTGAGGCTTTTCGGGGTCTGCTAAAATGGCTTCTAATTGTTGCAAATATGCTTCTACTTCAGATTCAAAAATTAAGGACACCATATTTTGCCCATCTTCTGGCAATTCTGGGGTTGTCTCCATCGAAGTAGAATCGCCAAGACGTTGATTTAGCTGTTCAAAAACTGGATTTACATGAGTGTCTAACCACTGATTGTCAACAACTGTTCCGCCGTGATGCAGGGTGATTACTTGGCGCAGACGAGAAACCGCAGTTAATAGTAAACTTTCGAGTTCACCATCTACAGCAGGTTTATTGTTTTTTAAAACTTTGAAAAAATCCTCCAAACGATGAGCTATCTGACTTAAAGTCTGAAATCCCATCATTGCTGCGCCACCTTTAATTGAATGAGCGGCTCGTAATACAGCATCCATGCGTTGATTATCTACTTGGGTGGTGGCTAGCCCTAGTATTCCAGATTCAATTATGTTGAGATACTCTGTGGCTTCTTCTAGAAACTGGAGCCGAATTTCAAGTTCTTTGTCTATCATGTTTGATAAAAATTGGTTTAAATAATAATTAGCTGCTAACGTGCCGTAGTATCTAATAGGATTAGATTTGACTATGAATCCGCCCCAAGCGCTAACGTGCTTAGAGCAAGAAAATTTAGGGGTAGTGTAGTTAGTGAGCGATCGCACAATCCCACTAACTTTAATTATGGAATTAGTTAACTGTTAGAATCAACTTTGAATTCACCGACAGACGATTGCAACTGCTGTGCTACTGCTACAGTTTTTTGGAGAGAGCGAGAAACTTGGCGCGAAAAATCAGAAGTACGTTCAGAAACTTGGGCAAGTTCCTTCATTAAATCAGTAACTGCTTGCGAAGTCTGCGCCTGAGTACCTGTAGCACTCGAAATAGATTGCACCAGTTCGTCTATTTGGCTTGATACTTCTAAAACCTGTCCTAGACTCTGTTTCGTATCTTCGACAAGATAAGCGCCCTCAATTACCTGGGTAGTGCCTAATTCCATTGCCTTAACTACAACGCTTATTTCTCGTTGAATATTTCCCACAATTTGTTCAATTTCTTCAGTTGCTGCGGCTGACTTAGCTGCTAGTCCTCCGACTTCTTCAGCAACTACGGCAAATCCTCTACCATCAACACCAGCCCGCGTCGCTTCAATAGAAGCGTTGATTGCTAAGACATTTGTTTGGAGAGCTATTTGGTGAATTAAGGAAACAACCTTGGAAATTTGCTGAGAAGATTCGCCAAGATGCTTGACTTTATTAGCTGTTTCTGCAACTGTATCGCGTAGATTTAAGATACTGTGGACTGTGCGATCCATTGCTACTCCTCCCGCTTGTGCCGTAGTAGAGGCAGTACGGGCTACTTCTGCTGCTTTTTGGGCGCTATCTGCTACTGCTTGAATTGAAAGAGTCATCTGTTCAACAGACTCAAGCGTGTGGGTAATTTCTTCTGCTTGATTGAGTGCTTCATCAGCAAGTTGACGCATCGCACCTTCATTTTCGCCAACTGAAATGTTGACTTGGGTGGTGGCTTTTTTCACAGAAGTTACAAGCTGGCGCAAACTTTCAATAATTGCATTAAAAAAGTCACCTACTGTTCCGATTTCACCTGTTGTTACTTCAGCACGAACGGTTAAATTACCTCTAGCTGCCTCTTCAACATCATCAAGTAAATCCATTAATTGATGCTGCAACGTTTCTTTTTGTTGGCGTTGATCTTGCGAAATCAATTCAGCTTTACGACGGGCTTGTTCTACCTGTTCTAAAAGATTTGCTTGGTCAATTGCAAAGCCGATTTGAGTTGCTAATTGTGTGAATAAATCGATTTCAGACTGTTGCCAAGCTCTTGTTTCTGAACAATGATGAGCTATCAGTAAGCCAAGCAATTGGTTATCTTTTAAAATCGGTGCAACTAAATTTGCTTTAACTTCAAATCGTTCTAAGGTTTTGATGTGACAATCTGTAAGACCTGCTTGATAAATATTATCGATCGCACGGACACGACCGTCCTTATATAGCTTTATATGTTTTTCTTTAAAACAAGGATCATCTATGGTTTCTGCTAATGCTTGAGTCCAACCCGAAGCAACAGATTCGGCGACGACAGTTCCACTATAATCTGAGTTGAAGCTATAGATAACTACTCGATCTGTATTCAGAACTTTTCGTACTTCTTTAACTGAAGTTTTGAGGATATCTTCTAAGTTTAAAGAACGCCGAATTCGCAGCGTCAGGTCTGTAAATATTTGTGTTCGCTCGGCAATATTTTCTTGTTCTCGTAGTAGGATTTGAAGTTGGTCTGCCATTTGGTTGATATTAGCACCTAAGTCAGCTAGTTCATCTTTCCCTACTATTGGAATACGGGTATCTAGTCGCCCTTGACCTAGTTTTCGGACTGCCGTTGATGCACTCATTATAGGGCGGAGAGCGTGATTAACAAGCCAAGTTGCAAGAGCAGCTGCCACTAAGCCTGCGATCGCAGTTCCAATTGCTAAAGTTGATAGTAATCCTCTACGTGCTACAAATGCCTCTCTTGTAGGTTGGGCAATTATGGCACTCCAATGTGGTTCTGCTAGCCCTTGGAATTGTCTAATGGGCATATACGATACAAGATACTCTTTCTGCTCCTGCTGCTCCACATCGACTATAGAACCAACAGCGTCTGTCGCTTGCAATTGAGCAGCAGTCTTGGGAAAAATTGAGCGAATATTCTTACCCATATAGTCTAGATATTGTGTTGGAGTAACAACAATTTTTCCAGCATCATTAATTGCGAGGTATTGTTCTGAATTAAAGCCTTTAATGTTTTGGGCTAAATATTTCGCTTCTCTTTGAAGTCCATCATTAAAATATTTTAAAGGTATGCGCGATCGCACTATGCCTGTTGTTTTACCTGTTGTTATATCTATAACTGGTGCAGCGAAGAAGATAGAATATTCGCCTGTTGCTAATGACTTTCTAGGAGGAGTAATAACAGGACTATTAGTTCTAACAACTTCTTGAAAGTAATCTATCTCGCTATAGTTAGCAATAGTTTCGCCTACCGAGTGTAAAATTACATTACCAGAAAGGTCGGTAACAACAATACTATTGTATTGTGGGTTATATTTAATAAATTGGTTTAATATTGCTTCTTTTTCCGCAATAGAACTGCTTTTGCGAATCCAAGGATTATTGAGAATATTTAAGCTAGACAAAGTTTGAATATCTTTATAACCACCCAAAACAAATTGCTCAATTTGATTGCCTAAAGAGATAACACGAGCTTGTTGTTGTTGAGTAGCGCTTTGAGTAATGTTTTTACTTGTCCAGTAATAAGCTGTTGCTCCAATTGCTAAAATTGGTAGGGTGCTAAGAGCGATCGCTAAAGTAGTTGCTTTTGTTTTTAAACTCAGCTTTTGCCAAAAGGAATTGCCTCCATTATTAGAAATATGACGAGTTAAAAAATTATTTTTCTGCTGTACTATAGCAGGCTCAATGGGTATCGGTGGTAAATCAGACTGAAAAATGTTTTGCCTATTACCATTTTTAAGCTGAGAATTTATATTATTTTGCTGACGTTGTTCAACTTGTGGTTCCTGCTCAAATCGTGTAGCCATAGAAGCGTCTCCAAATGGATAAAAATTGTAAAATTAAAACAGAATTGACGCAGTTACTTAATAATTGTGCAAATTAGGTGAATGCGCGATCGCTTCAGCATTTAGTACCATCAATGTCTCTTGCGCTTGCACAGCCCATCCATGTATATAATCCGTTATATCTGAGCAAGCTTGCTCTATTGAAGATTGAATGCAATCAGGTGTAAACCGAATTACACCTTTAACTTCCTGTACAACTAACGCCAAAGAAACTTGATTAACTAGGATGATTACGATGTGATATTGTTGAGCATTAGTATCGAGAGATAAGTGCAGCACTTGGGCTAAGTCAATTACCCACAAAACTCGATTGCGTCGATTCAATAATCCTAATATACAGTGGGGCATATTAGGCATTGGACTAATGCGGCTAATCGGAACTATTAAAACTTCTTGTACATAGTCCATTGACAAAATAGCAGATGTGTATTTGTCAAGCTGAACTTTTACATAAATATCACCTACTACTTGATCCAATTTGGGTGTAAGTATTTTAGTATTCATAAATTATCCGCCCTTTGGGCGCAGTGAGTAGTGAGTAGTGAGTAGTGTTTTCCCCAACTAGCCTGAGGCTTGTATATAGACTTTTTGTGATCCAGAGTAAAAGTATTTCCCTATAAATGTTGTTATTGTGCCCACAGTCTCGCAAGGCTTGTACTAAATTATTACTACTCACTACTCACTGCTCACTACTCACTTTCTTCAAGCTACAACAGATTTAACAGCGTGAGCTAGTTGTTCTTTAGTAAAAGGCTTTGTTATATAAACAGAGGCTCCTTGTTTTATACCCCAAAAACGATCAATTTCCTCAGTTTTAGAACTACAGATTATAATTGGCATTTGTTCAGTAGCGGGATGTTTTTTAAGTTTACGACACAACTCAAAGCCGCTCATTCCTGGCATTACTACATCAGTGACTACAGCATCAGGCTTGTGGTTTACAGCTTTATTAAGAGCCTCATTAGCATCTGTAGCAACAATTACGTTATAACCACTTTCCTGTAAATAATTACTTATTAGCTTAAGTTCTGACAGAGTATCTTCAACTACTAAAACTGTAGTCACGTTAAACTTACCTCAACAACACTTATTGCTCCCAAAATAGACAATACACTAATTTTCACAAATTTAAGATAAATGTCTAAATACCATTTTTAGCAAATCTGATTGAGTAAAAGGTTTTGTTAAATATCCAGATGCTCCTACAAATCTTGCTTTTACTCGATCTATAATTCCAGTATTTCCTGTTACCATAATAATAGGTATATTTTTAAAAAATGAGTGATTTCGTAGTAAACGGCATAGCTCATAACCATCTATTCCTGCCATGTTAACGTCAAGCAAAATTAAGTCAGGCTTCAATCTGACAATTTGCATTAATGCTTTAATAGACTCCTTAATTGGAAAAACAGAAAAACTTTCATCGTCTAGGAAACGAGTAATTTCGTTTAAAATTGTTGGACTATCATCTACACAAACAATTTTATAAATTTTTTTATTAGTTGTAGTAGTTGCTAATTCTCCGCGTGAAGACGTAGCTTTTTGCTCAGAGGTAGTTTTAATTGGTAGTGTAATGGGGAATGTTTCTGGGGTACGAGTAGGAATGTTTGGTAATTTTGCTGGATGAGGTATTTTAGCTTCAAGTGCTATTTTGTCTGTATTATCAATAATTGTACGTCGTTCATCTTGATAAACTAACTCTGAAGAATTTGAATCTATTAATTTGTCAAACGTTTTAGGTAGTTGGTCAAATGGTGCTTGTGGACTATCTAATAAAATAGTTCCATCTACTATATATGGATATAAACTTTGAGCAAGTTGAAGTTCATCTTGATTAAGTAAAATAGCAAGGTGACGAAAGCTGAACCCTTTTAAAATTGCACTTAACCTTCGTTGAACTTCTGGTAAAATTTGCCATTCCATTCTACTTTGATTAACAAAGTAAGGACGTTGATATGGCGACCAAATTTGTGGACCTAAAGCCTGCCAACTTTGTAATCGCTTCTGAGAGTGTTCTACTATCGGCTGTAATTCAAGATTACAAAAATTTGGTAGTGTATTCAGTTTATCTTTAAATTCGTATGTTCCTTCCTTAACTAATAGAAATGACTCAATAACTTCTTTGACTAATCCATCTATTAATCCTGCTCCCTGCACACTATTGATATACTGTTGATTGACTAACCAACAAATAGCTTGATAATCAGCATTTTCGATTGAATTGTTTTCTGGGTCAGTTTCAAATAGTAAGCGCAGCCGTCCTCTTGTTTCATTTGCAAGTGTAGGAATTTGATAGCCTAGCCGCCGCAAATGACAATCAAGTCTATCAAACGGATCAACTGAGTGCGACGCATAAGTTATCTTTCCTTGCTCTAGGTATATTGACCAAGATACAGAGTTGCTAGATACTGTTAAATGAGTGCTGTCGTAACAACCAGCTAAGTGCGTTAATAAACTTAACGGACGTAGTTTGTGAAATGTTCCACAGATAGCCATTTAGTAATTAAACCTTAATAAACTTACGATAATGTATTAAAGCTTTTGAAAGCAGCTTTTATCTTTTAAAACCGCTTTTGTTGAAGCGTGCAATTAGTTTTGCACAATTTATAAGCATATTTCGCTATCAGGGCGACTTTTTATACTTATACTTCCCTGAGAGCTTAACAAGCTGCTTATAATAATTATATATAATAAATATAGTCCATCTTAATTTTTAGCTCAAATTTGCCAATTTGTTAGCTTGAAATGCCAGTTCGTATTTAAACTGGTAAGTATATACACTTAGTTTATCCCCCAGAACAAGCAAACGAGAGAGAAGTGAGAAAGAATTAAATGTAGTTTTTTGCTCCACAGCTAACTATTCTAAACCTTAAGATACTGCCTGTTTATCTTACGTAGTAGAATTCTATTTGTTTCAGAATTGCAGTAGTGTAAATTAATTTTGTAATATAAAAATATGTTTTGGGCTTATTAACTTCTAATACTAAGGATTTAAATTATTATGTTAAATTTGAGTACATAAACTATTAAAAATTATTATGGTTTGAATCTAATAAATTCAAGTGTTTTAAAACTAACTGCTACTGATATTAGCAGCGTAGCTTCCGGAAAAATTTTATTTAAGTAATAGCATATTTGTTGCAATAATTATGCGTAACATTATTAAACTGGAAGAAGCAATCGAGTTTGCTGAAAATCCAGAACCACGTTGTCCTTGTGTTCTTTTACTAGACACTTCTGGATCTATGAGAGGCGCACCTATTGATGCATTGAATCAAGGTTTGCGTTCATTTAAAGATGATTTAGTGAGTAACTCACTTGCTTCGCGGCGAGTTGAAGTTGCTTTAGTTACTTTTGATCAGAGTGTAAAAATAGTTCAAGATTTCGTAACTGCTGATCAATTTCAAACGCCAAAGCTGACAGCGCAGGGATATACTCATACAGGTACAGCAATTCATAAAGCATTGGATTTAGTCCAAAGTCGCAAAGCTCAATATCGCGCTCACGGAATTGCTTATTATCGTCCTTGGATATTTATGATTACTGACGGAGCATCGCAAGGAGAGCCGCAAAATATTATTGAAAAAGCAGCACATCGGATCAAAGACGATGAAAGTAATAAGCGTATTGCTTTTTTCGCAGTAGGAGTTGAAAATGCTAACATGACGCACTTAAGCCGCATTTCTGTACGTACTCCTATTAGGCTAAAAGGATTGAAGTTTACCGAGTTATTTCTCTGGCTATCAGCTAGTATGTCAGCAGTTTCCCATTCAAGATTAGACGAGCAAGTTGCTCTACCTCCTTTAGGCTGGGGAGCATTTTAGTGTAATTTAACGTCAAACGCCTAAAGAACACAGTCAGTAGTGGAGAGTAAAGTAAAAAAAATGGCAGAATAAATTTATGCACTACTCACTATTGACTCTTCACTACTCACTCTCTTTATCAAAGGCGTTTAACGGTTAATTATCTGTAACTCAAACATAAAACAAAGGCTGACCTCAGCACGATTTAGAGAGCAAGACTATACTAAAAAAGCGACAAATATCACCTCGCTTTCCTCGTCGCACTAAAAGTGTGTGAGTCATTATCCAGCGAGAAAATTTAATGAATGTGAGTGATATCCAGGAAGAGCTATGGAGACAACGGCTGAATACCTCTAAAGAGTTATTTCAATGGAGAGTGCTAGCAGCCTCCGTGCGTGGTAAAAGTCATGAGCGAGCGGGCCAGCTGTGTCAAGATGCTCATTATTGGGAAACGTTGCCTGAAGGTATTTTAATCAGTGCAGTAGCTGATGGTGCGGGTTCCGCAGTCTTAGGGAAAGTGGGTGCGATTGTTGCGGCTCAAACAGCTGTAGAAACAATATGCTCACAAGAAGTTACACTGCGATCGCTGATTAATCAGTCACAAACGTTACCCCTTGATCGTGAAGGCTGGCGAGTGCTGCTGACTAATGCCTTAGAAGCAGCAAAAATAGCGGTAGAAGCGGAAGCTCAAGCGTGCCAAATGACGGCGCGAGATTTAGCAACAACTTTGATTTTAGTAATTGCTACACCTGGAATGATTGCAGCCGCGCAAGTAGGCGATGGTGTAGCGGTAGCAAGTGATCTGCACGGTAACTTGATTCCATTGACTGCGCCTCAGCACGGAGAATACATCAATGAAACTACTTTTATTGTCTCACCAAATGCCCTGGCTACAGCGCAGATCATCGTGTGGCACGGCACAACAACAAATGTGGCATTGTTATCAGATGGATTGCAAATGCTGGCTCTAGATATGACTGAGGGTAAACCATACGTGCCGTTTTTTTCCCCATTTTTCAACTTTGTTGCGCAAGCAACGAATGAAATTGAGGCGAAAGAGCAGCTAGTAGCGTTTCTGCGATCGCCACGTACCTCAGATCGAGCAGATGATGATTTAACCCTGTTTTTGGCAACTCTTGTTACTTAGTTGATCTTGCTATGCGCTTGCAACGTCAATCCAACAATCAAATTATCACACTCGATGTCAGCTCAACTGTGGGACATGGAGGTGAGGCGCGGATCTATGCCGTGCTGGAAGACCAAAGCCTGGTGGCGAAAGTCTATCACAAGCCAACCAAGGCATACGAGTACAAATTAAAGGCGATGCTTGTGAATCCGCCGGAAAACCCCACAGCCGGAAAAGGTCATATATCTATCGCTTGGCCGATTGACTTACTCCGAACAGCAGAAAAGGGCGATCGCGTAGTCGGGTTTCTGATGCCGCGTGTCCAAGAAATGCACTCGATGTTGGACTTTTACAATCCGAAAACTCGTCGCCAAAAGTGTCCGTTCTTCAACTATCTTTACCTCCACCGCACTGCACGTAATCTTGCTGCTGCTGTGGGTGCTTTGCACGCACGGGGATACTGTGTTGGCGACGTGAACGAGTCGAATATACTTGTCGGCAATACGGCATTAGTAACGCTTGTAGACACCGACTCGTTTCAGGTGCGCGATCCAGATAATAAGGGGGTTTATCGGTGTCCTGTTGGGAAGTCAGAGTTTACGCCACCTGAACTTCAAGGTAAAAATTTTGCTCTGGCAGAGCGGACAACTGAACATGACCTTTTTGGGTTAGGAGTGCTGATATTTCAACTGCTGATGGAAGGGACACACCCTTTTTCAGGCATCTATCAAGGTACAGGCGATCCACCACCTTATGAAGCACGCATCGCAGCTGGACATTTTGCCTACAGTACAGGACGGAGTGTACCTTATATTCCGACTTTAATTGCACCGCCGTTTGAAATTTTACATCCCAACTTACGGCAATTGTTTGTGCAATGTTTTGAGAATGGTCATAGAAATCCCAAAATGCGCCCTACTGCACAAGATTGGCAAACGGCACTCAAAAAAGCAGAAGCGGCCCTAATTACTTGTTCTACCAACAGCCAACATCGCTACGGTAATCATCTTTCCTCTTGCCCTTGGTGTGAGCGTACGATTAAGCTAGGCAGCCGCGATCCTTTTCCATCAGCACAGGTAGTGAAAGAAGGGAAACACCTGCAACCGCTCAAGCGTAAAACAGTCACGATACCGCAAAGAAGTGATCGCTTACTTATTCCTAGTACACTCACCTTAGCAAAGCAAAAACAGACATTTAACAAAACTTCCAGAAACAAGACAAAATGGGTGAAGCCTTTAATTTGGGGCTTGTCTAGTGCTGGGGTGCTGATTGTTTTGGAAATAATGGTGCTTGTTAGCGATCTCAAACTTCCGCCACAGATTAGTGCTAACTTTTTGCCAACAAGTAATAAATCTAACTCGCCTGAACCTTTAGGCGATAGTGAAGATGCTGGATATTTCTATAGGCAGGGTAATACTTACTATAGACTTGGAGATTATAGAGCAGCTATAGAAAACTATAACCAAGCTTTAAAACTTAATCATAAAAGTGCTAAAGCTTACTTGATGCGAGGTAATGCCCACTACGAAATTGGTCAAAATAGCGGCGCTCGCGATCGCGAGTACAAAGCAGCGCTTGAGAACTATAACAAAGCTTTAAAACTTAATCCTAAAGAGGCGGAAGCTTATTTAAAAAGAGGTATAATCCGCTATCATTTTGCTACTTATAGCACAGATCCAGATCGAGATTATAAGGCAGCAATTAATGACTTTAACCAAGCGGTTAGGATTAATCCAGATAACGCTAAAGCTTATGTGAAGCGGGGTATTGTTAAATATCAATTTGTCCAATATAGCCCTGATCCTAATCAAGCCTACAGCAAAGTAATCAACGACTTTAATGAAGCTATCCGGATCAATCCCCAAGAAGCCGAAGCTTATCTTAAACGGGGTAATGTTCGTTATGAAATTGCACAATACAGCACAAACTCTAATATAGACTACCAAAAAGCAGCTGACGATTTACAGACAGCCGCAAATCTCTATTTTGAAAAAGGTGATATAGAGGAATATCAAAAAGCTCAAATGGATCTGTGTAATGTCCTCAAAGATTTAGAAAAAAGTTGCGATTCATTTTCCACTAACTCTGAAACAACTACTCCATAAGAACTTCAAGAGATTAAAAGCAAGTCCCGCCACCCCATCATCCCTGCTCCCCCGCTAAGAATGCTCCTCCCCATCATCTCCCTCAGCGTGGCTGACCACTGCTAATAGCTCGTTGTAAACTAGCTAACGCTCGATTATAGTCAAGAATTGCAGTGACTCGATTACCTTCAGCGTTGGTAAGGTCATTTTCAGCATTAATTACGTCAGTTTGAGTGCCAACACCTGCTTGGAAGCGTAAACGTGCCAAACGCAGGGCTTCCCTCGCCTGTTCTAAAGCAACAGAAGCTGTTTGAATATTCTCTAAATTTGACTGCAAATCAGCATAAGCTTGTTCCACTTGAAAGCGGATCTGGTTGCGCGTGTCAGCAAAATTAGTTTCCGCGATCGCAATATTAGATTCCTCTTGCCTCGCCCTTGCTCTTGCGGCTCCCCCATCAAATAAGTTCCATGAAAATCTCGCTCCTACCGAATAGCCGTCAGTTAAGCTGACAGTATCGTTAAAAACATCTAGCACATCGTAGCTAGTAACTAGACCAACTCTAGGCCGTATTTGCGAAAGAGCAATGCGTCGCTGCTGCTGCGATATATTTCGTTGTGCTAGCTGTTGTGACAGTTCAGCCCGATTCTGAAAAGCTAGTACAATACTTTCTTCAAGGGATAAATTCCAAAGTCCTGATATTTCCACAGGGTCTGCGGCTGAGACATTGACTGACTGAGCTATACTTAAGCGCTGCGCTAACTGACGACGCGCAGTTAGCTGCTCACCCAACGCTTGAGTCAAATCTTGAGTCGCATTAGCTAATTGCACCTGAGAGCGCAACACATCAAACCTCGTTCCCACTCCAGCTTGCTCTAAAGCTTGGGTATCGCGTAAACTAGCTTCGGCATTTGTGACAGCAGCGCGGTTAATTCGTACTAGCTCATCTGCTGCTTGCAGATTGTAATAATCAGTAGAAACATCTAGGCGTAGTTGTTCATTTACCCGTTCAACATCCAATTGATTGAACCGTATTTGTTCTTGGGCGGCGCGGATGCGGCCAGAACGCTCACCAGCAGTATAAAGGTTATAAGTTAATTGGGCGGTTCCGCTTAAAACCGTATTTGGAGTATCTAGGTTGGACTGGTTTTGCAATGGTTGATTAGCAGCTAAATCAGCTTGAATTTCACCACTAGCGGACTGCGAACGAGTAAGGTCAGAGTTAATACTAAAAGTTGGATATTCAGCAGCTTGGACCTCTCGCAAAGCAGCGCGACTACGTTCTAAAGTTAATTCCGCAACTTGTAGCTGCCTATTATTGCGCCGTGCTAAGTCAAGAGCTTGTTGTAAGGTAATCGGCTGAGTTCCTTGAATCCGTACTTCTTCAGGTCTAGTAGGAAATTGTAAGGGATTCGGATTTGGGTTAAGGTATCTCGGAGCCTCTTGTTGAAGGCGAATATCAGAGTCAGAAGACGAGGGAACTATTATTGGGGGAGGAAGATTAGACCCAGTTGCTTGCGAAGTTCTATTGTCTGTCGCAATACCACTTTTTTTTGATGGTTGTACTACTTGAGATAGTTGCCTTAGTGTAGTTGAAGACTTATTAGAGTTGGAAGTAAAGACACGAGGAGAATTGCCTACAGCTTGTAAGTTTTCAACACGATTGGCGATCACATTAAATTGTACTGCACTGATTGGCAAGCTATCAGCCCTAGCAGGCTGCGTTCCTAAGATCACTAGGGTAAGGCTTGAGTAGAAGCTATAGAATAATTGCTGTCGTTTCACCAGGTTTCCTCACACGAAAATTAACATAAATGCGGCAAGTAGCCCTCACTAACACTTCATTTGTAGTGGCGGATAGGTGTTTTGCAGCTAATTCCTGCTACACTGCTTCCTTAGGGTTTTGAGCGTAAACTCACTTCACTGATGCCGTTTCTCTTCTAGGTCTAGTAGTCACTTTTTGGCGATCGCAAATAAGTTCTGATATTGATATATACGTTTTCCGGCGTAATTACACAAATTTTTATAATTCCATTCTGATCTTTACAATTAAAACACGATAGACACCTTTCTGGTGCTTTTTGTTTCCGCCAACCAAAAACACATAACATTGTCGATATTTTCTAGATTAGTATATTAAACTAATAACTTTTATTTAGGCGATTCCTTACTTTAAAAAGTGACTCAACTAGGAGTTGCTTTTTAGATAAGAGTTATGTTAAAACAGAAGACTCCTATTTTAAAATGGATATAAGCTCTTAAATTTATTCATGAAAAACAAGCAAAATTTGGGGTAAAACTGAGTGCGATAGTGGAGCAAAGCATTAATATTAAATCACATTTTAAGTATTGGAATTCTTCTAACCCCTGTTGGCGATCGCCCATCTTGCCATCTAAACTATTGCATCGTTTAGATAACCTTCATATCAGTAAGGGGCTATTGCTAGCGATTTAATCAAACCGCGCAGTTAGTATACTGCCCATTGCTCGTATTTGCAATACTAAAGTAGCGTTGCCCTAGTTAGCATCGTTTTTGTGCAGTTTTTCTACCGCATTGGCAATTTTATGCAAAGTTAGATTGATGATTAAATGCGATTTTTTCTTTTATATTTAGCTAATTAAGCAAAGCCAGACTTAACTTATAACCCTTTATTAATAACAGCAAAAATTTTCAAAAAAAGTTAATCTGCCTCTATTTAAAGCTCTGCAACTGGCAGCAATAAACTCTTTTCAACTTGTTGCCGCACGCTATTAGTTACATAACAATTACTATAAAGACAATTTATTAATAAAATATTAGCATCGTAGTATTGCTTTAGCACCTCCTTCTGCTGATTGCTAAACTGCCAATCGTGACCAAAATTCCGATATGAAATCATTATTGCTCTTAATTGCTCAGTCCAAGCCTCACCATTTTTATCCCACGATAATTTAAAGCCTTGTGAGTCTGCATCCGCGTAAGCTATTTGCTGTTTAAGTTTTTGGAGGATGTCTTCTAACTCAGGATCAATTAAACTAGCACGTTCAATTGCTCTAGAAATGACAGCGTTAAATACAGTGATAGGGTTAGGAGTATCCTGAATAATACGGTTAAAGCCAAGAGTACGGTCAAGAGCAAGGTCAATGGTAAGATTAGGGTCAAGGTTACGAGTAAGATTAGGGTTAAACGCCCTAGCGAGGTCGAGGCTACCTCCAACTACTTCAAGCATCCTAGCTAAGTCAAGGTCAAAATAAAAAGCGCGAACAATTACTGGTTTGTAACAAGTATCTATACCACGGGATTTTTGACTCACCCAACGCAGAAACGTTTGCAATTCCTCATCTGTGGCTAGTAGCTGCTCAATTTGTTGCTTCATCAATTGCAAAAAATAATCAGCATTACGCAACATTTCTACAGTTAAGAAAAAAACTTCGCGCCATCGTTTTTGAGTAAGATGGCTAACCAGTTTCTTCAAAGCTAAATCTATTGCTTGAGGATTAGGAGTGCTAACAATTTCTTTAGCAGTAAAATACTCATGAAATGTTAGATGAGAAAATGAGTATATTCCCCTCGCTCGTTCTACTAATAATCCATGTTGGGATTCAATTGATTTTAGTACTGCCTCGCTGTTAAGTTGCAATGTCTCTAGTTCGTTACTAGCATTAGGAAAATTACAAATATAATCAGCGATGTATTGCTCTAGTTCTCTTTGTCTGAAAAAATAGTCACCTTTTTCAAATGTTTTTAAAGCAATTTGGCTGAGTAAATCTACTTTATGTTGGAGAGAAAGATTTTTGTATGTTTGTTGTCGTTCAATATTACGTTTGCCATCCCATTTATTGAGTAATACGTTTATCCCTTCTTCATAAAGCTGCGAACGATTTAAGGGAAAATCGGCTGACTCTTCAAAAATCAAACACAATAACGTTAGCAAAAGCGGATTTGTTGCTAATTCTTGAAGCGGGGTATTTTGAGTAAGCTTTTCAATTAGCTTTTTACTTTTGCTTGAGTCTTTACTAGCAAACCATTTATCGACAAACGTACTAATTTGTAATTGATCAAAATCAGCAACTTCTACCTCTGTAAACTGCTCAAAAATATATTCGCGTGTGGCAATTCGGCAGGTAATAATAAAAGAATTGCGATAAAACTTTGCTGAGAAATTACGGACTTCCTGCACAACTCGATATGCATCTATTTCTTTTACTTCATCAAGTCCATCTAGTAAAATGAGTGCTCTACCTTGGCTTAATATCTGTTTAATAGCTTTGGTATTACTAGCTGAGGAAACAAACTGTTCAGTAATATATTTAAGTAAACTTGGTTGATGCTCCGTTTCTGCAAAGTTTTTGAGATTAATAAAAATTGGCACTAAATCTGCTTGAAATTTACCCGAAATACATTGAATAGCAATATACTTTAAAAACGTTGTTTTGCCTGCTCCTGGTTTACCCAAAACAATTAATTTTGAGTGGTTTTTTACTACTTCTAAGCCTGGTACTCGCTCTTGAGTAACTTTGCCTAAACCCGGACGTTCAAATTCATCTGAAACACAAACTTTCAGCAGTTCAGCAACTTCTATCCATCTACGACCATTGATTTTTTCTAAAATGTTGACGTTAGTATAAATATCATTTAACCCAATTGGTTGCGACATATCCAGCACCCGCATCATGCCGCATTTTTCTTGAATGCTGGTATAAGTATAAAGCCGCAATTCTTTAACTAAAGTTTCGATATCATCTGACATTTCAGTATCGTCAGATACAGTATTTATTTTCTGTTGTAGCTCAATTTCATGTTCTTCATCTATCTCAGCAATATCTTTCCAAAATAATTCTAGTTTCTGGCAAATCTTATGAAAATTCTCTCTTCCGATCGGTTTCCCAGCAAAAAAGTTCTGGATTGTGGCACGAGATATTCCTACCTCTGCTGCCAAGTCAAGCTTGGTAGCAAATGTTAATACTGCTTTGTTAGCTTTATCTATGCCTTCGGATGATGCTTTTAGCGATCGCTTTGCCCGTACTGCCATGCTGTATTTAAAGTTTTTGCCTAAGTAATTTATGAGGTTTATACTGATAATGAAAGTATAATAACCAACGTTTAATCAAAGTTGTTTTCCAAAATCACAGTAAAGCGCGATCATTGAAGCAGCAAACCCGATATTGGTAATGTCAAATTAATAGACAGTTAGAGGTTAATAAATGTACTGAGTAAAGACGATTCAAGTAGGTATTCAAAATTACTTGGACTGGAATTAAAAAAGAATATATCTCTGAAAATTAACCAAATTATCCAAACCTCTATATATTTATAGTAGCTTTTAAAATTTTTAGTGTTTGTAGCTGTTAAATAATTATTTTTGCTCAGTGTGATCTTAGTGTTTGCGGGTAAGAGCATAATGATAGTTTACTTAAATTTAATAATCTCTTTCTTTAGTTAGACGCAAAACTATTATTAATTCAAATAATTATGATTAACAAGCGTGAGATACAATAAAATATTAACTTTGAAAAAGAGAATAAAAATTTTTCTCAAGTAGCTCTGATAAATAGCAATGCCTGTGGCGGGCTATGCCTACGCAGTCGCTCACAAGTTATTCCGCTTCTACAGAAATGCTGAATCAAAATGCCTCCTAAGATAAATAACACAGTTGTATGGCAACAGGCTGAACTGTTGATGCAGCCAGCTTTTATTCGAGTCATCGATCACATTGGCAAGCAGCTTGAGGAATCGGACTGGAAGGGAAGTTACCAAGATGTGCTAATTTGGCCTACTGGTACAACAGAGGAAACGAAAGCGGTTGTTACCCAGTTGTTGCAACAAAAGGAATCAGCCGCCGCAGAAGATTTAGCTGATATTGAACAAACTCTCAACCGACTAGGGCAACCGTATCCGGGGTACTATTTATGCTTGCAGCGTCAAGAGCAGCAAGTAAAAGTTGATTTGTGGGAACTTTGCTATCAAGTTTGTTTCCACCACTACAGCCCCTTAGATAATCAATTCGGCGGTAATGTAGCAGAAATTGACACTAGCCTGATTGACGAAACTGGAGATGTGGATTGGCCACGTCTGGATGCCAAGGCGGTCGCTATAGTTGAACAGGTGTTTGCGAACCTGCCACCCTTAAAATAGAAATAGTAAATTAAAAAATGAATGGCATGATTTCGCAATTGCAAGCCGTTCAGGCAGCACAGGCAACGTTTGAAACGAAAGCAGACTTAAAAGTCCCAGTTAGTTTTGGCAACGACGCAGCTGCTTTGGCCGCAGCACGAGACTCAGTTGCTATATGCGATCGCTCTCATTGGGGTAGAATTCAAGTTTCCGGCGGCGATCGCCTCCGCTTTCTGCACAACCAAAGTACAAACAATTTCGAGCGACTCAATCCCGGACAAGGCTGTGACACCGTTTTTGTTACTTCTACGGCTCGGACAATTGATCTCGCAACAGCTTACGTTACCGAAAATGCCGTACTATTAATTGTTTCACCAAATCGCCGCCAGTATATGATCGATTGGCTTGACCGCTACATCTTTTTTGCGGACAAGGTGGAATTAACGGATGTAACTCAGGAAACGGCAACCTTTAGCCTGATTGGGCCTAAGAGTAACGCACTTGTAGAACAACTAGGTGGTGGTGCAATTATTGGTCAACCATACGCCAGTCACCAGCTTGTACAACTTAAAAGTGGAGAAGTCCGAATCGCTGTAGGTAATGGCTTGAGTATGCCGGGATATACTTTAATCGTGCCAACTGAAAATGCCGCGGCAGTGTGGAGCAATCTTGTTGAGTCGGGATCAGTACCATTAGGCGATCGCGTTTGGGAACAGTTGCGCATCCAACAAGGTCGCCCAGTGCCAGATCAAGAGCTAACTGAAGATTATAATCCCTTAGAAGCACGCTTGTTACAGACTATTTCTTTTGAAAAGGGTTGCTATATCGGGCAGGAAACGATCGCACGTTTAAATACTTATAAGGGAGTCAAACAATATCTCTGGGGTATTCGCCTCAGCGCCCCAGCCCAACCAGGAAGCGTAATTACTCTAGAAGATGAAAAAATCGGCAAACTTACAAGCTATACAGATACAGAACAAGGTTTTTTTGGACTAGGTTATATTCGCACCAAGGCAGGAGGTGAGGGACTGACGGTGCAAGTAGGAGAAACTGAGGGAGAACTCGTTGATGTTCCTTTTTTAGACGTGAGTAGAGAAGACGTGAGTAGGAAAGACGTGAGTAGTGAGTAGAGAAGACGTGAGTAGAAATTTATTCCACTGTCCACTGTCCACTGTCCACTGTCCACTGTCCACTCTTCACTACTCACTCTGGCGCAGCGCTAGCAGTCTAAGCCAACGGTTCCCAGCCAGTTCCTTTGTATCCATATTCAAAAATTTCTGGATGCAAAATTTCTGCCAAAATTTCCTGAGAATCTACCAATCGCGGCCCTGGACGATTAAAGTATGAGTTGCCATCAGTAATGTAAACTCTTCCTGCCTGGACAGCGTGTAACTTGTTCCACTCTGGACGCTGAGTTAATAATGCTGCTTCACTGCGTGTACGGTTCAAATCAAAACCGCAGGGCATGAATATGATTACATCTGGATTTGTTGCTACCAATGTTTCCCACGTTAACTGAGGCGCAGGCTGACCTGTAACGCTAAATAATGCCTGTCCTCCTGCCAAAGTTACCAATTCTGGAATCCAATTTGCGGCAGCCATAATTGGATCAATCCACTCGATACAAGCTACACTTGGACGTTCCATCGCTGAAAGTCCGTGCGTTTTTTGTTCACAAATTTTGACCCGCGCCTCTAAGTCTTCTACTAACCGTAGCGAGTCAACACCTACCTTACCAGCAACTGAGTCAATATCAGCCCAGACATCGGCAAGAACATTAGGCTGCAAGGAAATAATCTGTGGTTGGCTGTGGGTAAGAGTCGCAACAGCTTTTTCAACGTCTTCAAGGCTGACTGCACAAACATCACACTGGTCTTGGGTAACAATGTGGGTTGGTTGCAATTTTTCTAGCACATCTGTTTTGATTTGATAGATGCTCAGGGCAGATTGCAACAAATCTTTAACTTCATTATTAATCTGAGCGCTAGCTGCTTCTGAGTTTAATCTAGCTTGGGTACATACAGGACGGTCTTTGATCTCTGGCGGATAGTCGCATTCGTGCGATCGCCCTACAATTGCATCTGTTAACCCTAGTGCGGCTAAAATTTCAGTTCCGCTAGGAATGAGCGAGACAATTCTCAAATTTGGATTGCTCATCTATTTATTTTCCATCCATGTTATTTTAGCAAAAATTATACTTTTAAATTGACTAATTATAAAACTATTTTATGTCCTAATCTTAATATTTAAGTTTAAATTAGCATCAATTTACATCTAGTCAATAAATCTTTAAACTTCAATTTTTAGCTAGAGATAACTTTTTGTTATTAAGAATTTTGGTACTACTGCCTTGTTGTTTTAATAATTTCTACATAACCTTGCCAAGCTATTATTCTGCTAGGTTTAGTAAACTCAATTAGCTAAAATATCTTTAAAGTATTAGTTGTACACATTTTATGTATTTATTACAACACCATTACTAATAAATACAAGTAATAATGCTTAAATAAATAACTTTTAAACAAAAATAAGTAATTTGGCACACATACAAACTTTACAAAAAAGGCTATGGTGTCAAAAAGTTGTGTAAAAATTTTACACCCGGGCTAAATAGTGAAATTAGCAGCAAAAATGTCTTATTAGGCTTTTTGAGGGATTTAAATTGTAACAAATATGGTCCTATAACCGCTCAAAATATTGCTAGTGGAGGAGATACTCACAGATGAATACTGGGTTAAGGAAATATTAGGAAAAGGTGATACAGAACGGTTTAAATTAACTCAGGTAACGAGCAAAGATGTAGCGATCGCTTACCTAGAAAACAAGCAACCGAATGTGATTTTGTTTGTTATATCACTTTCGGGAAAAGGTTTAGAAGCGGTTAAGTAATTGGATAGCCTTTATCTTGATATTCCGATTGAAGAAGCGATCGCCGCTCCAGTATAAATAGAGATATAGGACTATTTAATTAAAAGCTAGACAGACGCACAGCTATTAATTCGGACACTGCGAAATGTGATTAAGTGTCAAAAATTATGCTCTGAACTTCAACAAACAAAACTTAATACCTTGTTGGTAAAAATTGCCCAACAAATTCAGCGATCGCTACCTCTAAATGAGATTTTTTAATCAAAAATTCCTAGAAGCTGATGCTAACAACTATTTAACTAAACCAATTGATATTGTCCAGCTATCAATTTTAATGTGCTATTTCAACTAGGGGCTAGAGAACGCAAAACTGAAAGATAATGCCACGCTTGAATAAGATTACCTTGCATGAGCGCTGCAACACTACTGAGGATTTGGAGTTCTGGCAGATTTGGGCTAAGGGCGCGGGCGTGTGAGAGTGCGGATTGGGCTGCTGCACCGTGCCAGTCGTATAAATGAACAAAAGCAAGGTAGGCGTAGGCGTAGGGATTTTGAGAGTCTAGCTGCGTTACTCTTTCAAGTGCTGTGATCGCTTCTTTTGCCTGTTGTTTTAATATCCTAGATAAAGCCAACGCATAAGCCCAATTTAAATTTTGCGGTTCTAGCTTTAGGCGATATTCCAGTGATTGTTGTGTCTGCACTACGTAGTCTTGAACCGGATCGTACTGATTGATCCGCGCTATTTCATCAAAGATAGGTCCTAGCGCATCTATTCCCTTGGGTAAGACAGTAGCTAAAGTCCGTAGTTGGGTAACTAAATCTAATTCTGGTGCTGGAATAGCGGCTGCCTTTGGCTCAATTTTTAGAGATACTGGCGGTACTGGAATAAGATAATTTTCGCCAGTTTGCCGATTCAAGTAAGTTGCCTTAAGCGTGTAAATTCCAGCCTCAATATCGGCGGGAGGTAGCATCGCCATCTCCTCAATTACTTCAAAATCACTCGATTGATTAGCTGAAAAGCTTGATTGGATTGTTCCCATGCCAATACTATGGTCATGCAACCAGCGATGGGTAGTAGGAATTGCTTGATTTTGCCATGTGAGGATGATCAAGCTAGACTGCAACTGATCCCAGGAACCACGCCACTTGTAAGTCACTGGTACAGGTACTCCAGGCGGCGTTTGTTGCGGTACTGTAGCTTGCGACAGTGTAATTTTGTTCTTTGGTGTTTTTCCTGTTACGGGTGTTACCTGTACTGAGGGAATGCGCCGATGATATAGTTTGAGGTTACTATTATCAGGTAATGCCCAAGTCTTGGATAGTTGGAAATTAGGCGATTCCTCAATATTCTGGACAATCGCGGCTTGAGCTTCTGGTACTGATCCTTGATTGCCAGTTTTAGTCACAAACCAGTCAAGCGATCGCGCATCTTGATCAATCTGGTTTGTTTTTGTCCCCACCTGACGACCATAAACTTGGAAATCTTTTAAAGCACCGTAATAATTAAAATTGTGTTGATTAATTTCTGCTGTAGATGGTAATACTCCTAATGTGGAGCGTAAATAAGGCTCTGTCTGAATAATCTCCTCAATCACCTGCTGATGAGGCAATATAGTTCCTAAATAAGCATAATGTTGGGCATTAGGGCTGAGAACTTGTGTAATAGGTTCCACTACACCTCCTACTGGGTAAATGTTGAGGAACATCAGCATAACTGCTAAACCAACAGTAACCCAACGGATATAATGTCTCCACCCCCCGCGCCAGCTTGTTAAGCCATAAGCCAAAAATAGCGCCACAGCAGGTAGATAAGGCAAAACATATCGGGCATCTTTGTTAATGTTCAGTGAATTTAGCAGATAAGCCCCAATCCAAAATACTGCTAGCCAAATAAAAGGCGAGAGGCGAGAGGCGAGAGGCGAGAGGCGAAAAGTAGATATTCTTTTGTTTGCCTGCTTCCCATAAAGAATTAGCCCTACAATTGGCACAAGCAATAACAGCCAGGAAACTTGAGTAGGTAAATTTTTCCAGTAGTAAGTCCACGCTGCAAGTGTATTCAGCGCTGGATCACCTTCTGCGATCGCCGAATCTATCGTCGCCCGTTTACCAGAAGTCAGCACCAGCAGCCAATTGGTGCGATACCAAGGGCCAAACACTACTACCGACAGCAACAATGCCCCAATTAGCTGAAATATACGTCCCCAGCTACGTTTACGAATCGCTGCTACAGCAACCCACACCAATGGTATTAACAGAAAAAATAATGCTGTCTGCTTCACCAACAGCGCCAACCCAAAGGAAACTCCAAACGCCGCCGCCCATAGCCAACCTCTTCTTTGCGCTTTCTGCGTCTTGGCGGTTCGATTATTTTTCCAACCCGTCAAACAGAAAAAACTCAACGTCACAGCAGCTGTGAGTGGGTAATCGAGTAAAAAATCTAGGCGGGATTGATAAAGACTAGGTAAGATTTGGCATAGTCCAGCTGCCCATAAACCAACTTCAACACTGAATAACTGGACACCCAACCCATAAACTGAACCAAGTAGAATCCCACTAAATAATAGATTGACAATTGTTGCTTGATCTGAGCCAGTACCAAAGATATTTTGGATAATAGCTGCGGCAATGTATGTTAAGGGGGGTATTTTGGAGGAGATCAGCCAAAAACTCGTCCACCACTCACCGCTAAACCACTGGGGATGTTGTAAAGCTTGCCAGTAGTTTAATGTTCCAGTTAAGTAATCTGCCTGATCCCAAGCTGGAATTAAGTGATCCACGGCAAACCAAATGCGATCGCTTATTGCTCCCAATAACCAAATTACCCCAACTATCACTAGACCTTGAAATTGATTACGCTTATCTTTATCAAGCACAAAATCAGATATTTATCCTAATTTTTTCCTCATTTTGACATGAGTTATGCCAGCTTCCTCAAATTCTTCTCCTTCTTGCTCAAAACCCAGCTGTTGATGCAGACCTTTGATATATTCTTGAGCATGAATTAATACTTCTTGAATATTCTTGTGAGCTACAATTTCTATTGCTTTTTCCATAATTTTCTTGCCAATACCTTGCCCTCTAGCTGTTGACAAAACGGCAAGTCTTTCTATCTTCGCAGTCTGATTATTTAAATATCTAATTCTCGCAGTCCCCACAGGTTGACTATCGAAATAAGCAATAATCTGTTCAGATGTCTCGTCTTGTCCATCAAAATCTAATTCTGGCTCGACTCCTTGCTCTGTTTGAAATACCAAGCGTCTGATTTTTTGAATCGCTGGAAGTTCTTGCGGCAATAAAGCCGTTTTAATGATTAGATTACTCATCAAAATTTTTATGATTTATTGGTCTATGCTTCTTCTTAGTTTCTACTTTGTTGATTATTTTGAATAAGAATTTCCCAAATTTGGTTGCGCGCTCAATTTTGTGATATTATGACTTTATAATGAAATATTAGCTTTTATTTTAAAATTGCACGGATTTCCATTAGCTAATAATACCTTAAAAAATCTCAAATAGCAAGAGAAAACGGCAGCTTTTTTAAGCAAATTTTGTTACAGAGTAAGGTGGGCATTGCCCACCTCCAAAAAAGATTAATCTGCGCCTTCAATTGGTGCAAAGCCCTGACGTTGGATATTTTCTGTTACAGTACGTGGTTCTAGGAACTGAAGCAAGTAGTCTGGGCCTCCTGCTTTAGAACCAACACCAGAAAGCTTAAAGCCGCCGAAGGGTTGTCGGGCAACGATCGCACCCGTGATAGTACGATTAATGTACAAGTTACCCACCTCAAACTGAGCTTGTGCTTGTTGAATATGCGATAGTGTGCGCGAGTAAATTCCGCCAGTTAGAGCGTAGTCTGTATTGTTAGCAACTGCGATCGCTTCGTCAAAATCTTTTACCCGAATAACTGCCACGACAGGACCAAAAATTTCTTCTTGGGCAATTGTAGCAGTGGGAGATACTTCAGAAAATATTACTGGCCCCACAAAATAGCCGTTTTCAGGTGCAGGCATTTCTAAAACTAGATTAGATTCTGAACGCCCTTTCTCGATATATTCTCGGATACGATCTCTTGCTGTAGCATCAATTACTGGCCCAACTTGGGTACTAGGCGATTGGGCTACACCAATATTAAGCGATCGCGTTGCCTCAACCAGTCGCTGTACAAAAACGTCATAAATCGGTTCTAAGACAATCACCCGCGAACAAGCAGAACACTTTTGCCCGCTATAACCAAAAGCAGACTGCACAACCCCGACAACTGCTTGATCGAGATCAGCGCTTTCATCTACAATTAAGGCATTCTTACCACCCATCTCAGCAATAACTCGCTTCAAGTGCTTTTGCTTCGGTTGGACTTTGGCTGCATCTGCGTAAATTCGGCAACCAACCTCCTGAGAACCTGTAAAAGCAATTAAGGAAGTATCAGGATGATTTACTAGGTAAGCACCGACTTTTGAACCTTTACCTGGGACAAACTGAAATACACCTTTAGGTATTCCAGCTTCTACCAAAATTTCCGCTAGTTTTGCGGCAATTACACACGAAGTTTCAGCAGGCTTGAGTAGAGTGCAATTACCAGCGACAAGGGCTGCAACAGTCATTCCAGCTGCGATCGCTAAGGGAAAATTCCAGGGAGAAATTACAACAGCAATACCGCGTGGTTGATAGTGATAGCGGTTCGTTTCACCAGCAACATCGTAACTATACCCTTGATCTAGTCGTTCCATCTCAGAGGCGTAGTAGTCGCAAAAGTCAATAGCTTCTGATACTTCTGCATCTGCTTCTTTTACAGGCTTACCAACTTCTAAAACAATCCAAGCTGATAATTCTGCGCGGCGTTGTTCCATTAATTGGCCAGCTTTCCGCAGTATTTCAGCACGTTGTTTTGCTGGTGTGTTTTTCCAACTGAGAAATGCTGCCTTTGCCGCTTGCATTGCTTGTTCAGCTTGTTCAACAGACATTAGCCCAACTTTGCCAATTACCTCGCTGTAGTTAGAAGGATTGACAGAATCAATTATTTCTTGAGTAGTTTCGTACTTCCCATTAATTAAAGGCAAATATGTCTTACCAAGTTGTTCGCGCACACTTGTAAATGCTTGCTGCGATCGCGTCCTTTCTTCCATGTCTGCATAATCCGTATCAGCCGCGTTTTTAAAGGTGAGAGGCAAGAGATCCCCCCTACCCCTCTTAAGAAGGGGGGAGGCAAGAGGCGAGTGGTTGATTTCTAAATCCTGAGTTTCTACAACAGGTGGTGCTAGCAATTCCTCAATGGGGCGATCTTCCATGCTTTGCCGTAAAAAGGAACTATTAGCAGTGTTTTCGAGTAAGCGGCGAATTAAGTAAGCCATTCCTGGCAATAATTCACCATAAGGACAATACACCCGCACTTGATAACCGCGATCAACAAGGGCTTTTGCTAACTTATCTCCCATGCCGTACAAAACTTGCATTTCAAACCGACGGCGGGGAATATTCAAAGTTTCAGCTATCGCGATCGCGTGTGCTTGAGATCGCACGTTATGACTACCAATCGCTGAGTAAAGATACTCGTGATTTTCTAGCAACAGTTGGGTTATTCGCTCAAAATTCGCATCTGTCGCTGCTTTATCGTTATATACAGGCTGTTCCCAATCTTTCTGTATTGCCTTGATTGTCTCTTGATCCCAATAAGCGCCCTTTACCAAACGCACCGTCAAAGGATAGCCACGTTGTTTCGCCCAAGTAATCAAATCTTTAACATCTTGCTCACTGTCACGTAAATAAGCTTGAATTGTGATGCCTAAGTCTGTGCGATCGCGAAACTCTGGTTCCATCAACAACTGCTTGAGGATAGACAAGGTAAGGTTTTTATAAGCATATTGTTCCATGTCAAAGTGAACAGCTGCGCCCAACTCCTTGGCACGGCGTAATAAAATACGAATGCGATCGCTTACTTTTTCCTCACTACCAGAGGCATCCAAAGGATCAAACTGCGAGTAAAATGCTGTTAACTTGACAGAAACCTGAACTTGTGATAATTGTCCTTCATCAGTTGAATCAATTGCTGGTACTGGTGTCCATGTTTTAGAAGCTTCCACCAGTTGCTGCATTAAATCTAGATAACGATCAAGATAAGACTGCGCCTCAGCTTCTGTAATTACCGCCTCACCTAATAAATCAATGGTGAAAGCCATCTTATCTTTCCGCAGTCGCTCAATCGTCTTAATGACTTGCTTAATGTTCTCCCCAGAGATATATTTATGAGCCAGAGTCTCAACAGCTGTCGCAACAGTTGTAGCTGCTACTTGCCCAGGCATTGAATCAGGATTCGCAAAATTAAGCATTCCCTTCAAGGCTGCTGGTAGTTCAACAGACTCATCACCCAGATATTCTTGTAAATGAGCGGCAATTTCCGGTTTGCTATGTAAAGCAGGCAAACAGTCAATAAAGCGAAAAAGCTGCACTCGCAACCCTGGATTACTCATTGCCCAAGTTAGTAACTTATCATCCCAGCGCATTTGATCGCGCAAAGAAGACAAAAATGAGCGATTCTCCCGCGTAGCTGCTAGGAGTTGTTTAGCGATTTCTTGTGTTTTAACTTCGTAAGTGCTTTTTTCTACTTGTAATACCACTGCTAGCAGACTCCTAGTTTCAGGCAAGGCTTAATTAACAAAACCTATATCTTCTATTTTCTCTTTTTTTAAATTGAACGATTCACGCTAGCTTTGTTGATTATTGTTAAACGCTAACATTTATCTTTTCTACTAATAAAGAAAATACACAAACTAGAAATCAAAGTTTTTATGTAACATTACCGCCTAAACTAGCAGATGTATTGTGTTGTAATTTACAAATTGCTTTGAGAACTTGTAGTAATTGTATTGTACGCTCAGAGTCAATTAAATTTAGTTCTGGCAGTAGTTGATAAGTTGGGGGATTTCCTTGTTGGAGATACACGAACTGATAACGCAGTCCATTGGTAGTCAACCCCCAAACTGATTGTTGATTCTCTAGACTTTTAGAGGCATAAGTAAGCAATTGAGGTAAACCTGCAAATGCTTCAGCTAAAGTATTTTTAGTTTCAATTACCAGTATCCAAAAAGATATACCTGTTGTTGGCATAGCTTTATTGACTGCTAAAATATCCATCCGCCCTGTAATTTTTTGTATCTTCGTCTTCAATATCAATATCAGCAGTATTTTCTTCTAACCTGATTTCAATAAGATATTGATAAAAACCAGCCAAGCGCATTAATGGAGCAATTGCAATAAATTTAACCAAGCCTTCATAAACTTTACCAGCAGAGAAATAGTGTCTAAAATCCTTACGGATTTGCAAAACATCTTGCTGTTCAGTCTCTGTTAAAGGTTCTAGAGTTAATAAGTTTATGAATAAGCCATTTGATATTTCTTCCAAGTGTAGAAGGCGATGAACATCATCTAGAAAAAGATTGCTAGCATTTAGAGTTATTGTCATTGCTCTATTTATAGTAACGGAATAGCTCTTATAGAACAGTTTTTTGTACTAAGTGTAAATGAAGCAATTTGGCATCAAAATTTACCTAAAAAATATGAGTCGCTTCTTACAAAACTTAACTATATAATATTGTTTTTATGTAAAAATAATTACCAAATGCACTTTTAGTAATGTTTTATCAGTAAACCAAAAAGTTTTTCCCAAAGAGCGATCGCTAATTCAGCTTACGTATTCCAAGGTGCTATATAGTACTTATAATATAATTTATGCTTATAGTATCTTGAAAGATTTCCAGAAATGAAAT
>JAESFL010000255.1_pt1 | contig 45408 bp, 37 predicted proteins | sample 9269401 | NCBI WGS metagenome assembly JAESFL01 (sample SAMN14506025, study PRJNA617098) | algae metagenome | isolation source: Gloeocapsa sp. UFS-A4-WI-NPMV-4B04 and co-occurring heterotrophs from desert... | place: USA: Utah | collected 2006-10-01 | reverse complement strand
CGCCTGGGAAGACGCGTCATCTCTGCCGCGTTCCGGCTGCGCGAGGGCTGCATCATCCCAGCCCTCGCTGACCTGCCCGCGTGAATCACATCTCGTTTGCGCGAGATCTTATTGGTCAGGGACTATTACCTATTCCCTGCCCTGGCAGTTGCCCGCCGTCCCCTGTCCCCTGTAACCTGTCCCCCGCAGTTCACAACCTGAGAACCTACGCACAGGCCGTCCCCCACGCATGCCCTGGACCGACCAGATCACCTTCGACGACCGCGGCCTGGTGCCCGTCGTGGCGCAGGACGCACGCACGGGCGAGGTGCTCATGCTCGCGTGGGCCAACGCCGAGGCCCTGCGCCTGACGCGGGAAACGGGGCGCGCCCACTACTGGAGCCGCTCCCGCGCATCGCTGTGGATCAAGGGCGAGACCAGCGGCCACGCGCAGGAGATCGTGGACGTGCGCGTGGACTGCGACGCCGACGCCGTGCTCTACCGCGTGCGGCAGACGGGCCCCGCCTGCCACACGGGCGAGCGCAGCTGCTTTTACCGCACGGTGGAGGACGCGGAGGACGCGGACGGCGAGCTCGGCGCGGCGGCAGACCCGCGGCCCATGCTGGCGCGGCTGGAGACCATCATCCAGGAGCGGGAGCGCGACCGGCCGGAGGGATCGTACACCACGTACCTGTTCGCCAAGGGCGTGGACAAGATCCTCAAGAAGGTGGGCGAAGAAGCGGCGGAGACCATCATCGCCGCCAAGAACGGCGACAACGTGGAGCTCAAGTCCGAGTCGGCGGACCTGATCTTTCACCTGATGGTGCTGTGGCGCGAGCGGGGACTGGACGCGGACGAGGTGTGGGGCGAGCTGGAGCGCCGCTTTGGCGCGCCGCCCCGCGAGGGATCCACGGAAGGCCGCGCCAGCCGGGCCAGCGAGGGGACGTAGGAGGAAGTGCCTGGTGCCAAGCGACAAGTCCCCAGTGCCGATCACTTGGCACTGGGGACTTGGCACTTGGTACTTCAGTTCAATCCGCCCGGCCCGCGAACCCGGCCAGGGGCACCTCGCGGTCTTCCATCTGCGGCTGGCGGCGCGGGTCGCGGCGGCGCCGGCCCTCGGCGGCCACGGCGGCTTCGCGACCGTCGGCCAGCTCCTGCGCGTCCCCGTCGCGGCGGCGGGGAAAGGCCGCGTCCAGGATCATCTCCGCCTCGCCGGGGTCCGCCCAGCCGCCGGCGAGCGGCTCGTCCCAGTCCACCCGTGTGCCGCCCGGGCGGTAGGGCTGCATCCAGTACATCCGCGTACCGTTGCGGTCGCGCGCCTCCGCAATCAGCACGGACCGGCTCCCCACCTCGTCCGCCTCCATCTCCGCCTCCATGGCCAGCAGAAGGCAGTCGGGCTTCTTGGTGTGCGCATAACGCGCAATGGTGCCCGACAGGATCTCCGGCGGCACGCCCCCCATTCCATCGGGAACAGGGATGGCGACGGTGCGAAACTCCGGGGTGGCGTGCCCCGGCTTTTCGTGGACGCTCCGCAGGCGCGGGGGGATGTCCGCCCCCTCCAGCGCCGCGCGTCCGATGTCTCCCCTCACCTCATCCAGGAACCGTGTGGCCATGCCGAGCGTGCGCTCAAGCTGTTGCATCCTGCTGCGTCCCACGGAACCACTCCCTCCGGTTTGCGAACCACCTTTTGCGGCGGATCGGTAGCGCATTCAGCACTCCCGCCGACGCCGACCGGCACCCTCCCTCCATGCAAACCGGAAGCCACTAGACAAACGTTCCACATAGCTCAGCCGCTTATTGTAACGAACTCCGCCATTTTGCCCGGATGAATGGGCTTTCGCCGCGATCCCAAGCAGATTCGCGCCGGTTCGCGTGCGTTCGGTGCATGCGTCGGATGCAGGTCCAAGGCCCCAAACGGCCTAAGTGATCCGGTGAGCTCGTGGATTCGGACGATGAGCGCGGCCGATCGGCGGGCGCGGCGGCCGTAACCAGGGTGATGTCGCCGCCCGATCCAAACCATAGAAAACGGTGGAGAAAACGGTGGAGCGCGAAATTGCGTCCGCCGAAGATTGCCTGTACCGGGGCACCCAATCCACACCCAGGATCGGTGCACGGTGACGAACTCGTGACGTCGCCCGAATCCGCCGCGGCAACTGCCCGCTATTCCCTATTACCTATTCCCTATTCCCTCGCGGCCCGGTCCTCACCCCTCCCGGCGCTTCGCCGCCCTCGCCGCCTCCTCCTCGACTGCCCGCCGGTGCCGCGGCCACACGGCGGTCGCGTAGTGCAGGAAGTTGGCGCGCTCGTCCGGCAGGTCGGCCAGGAAGGCCCACGCCGGCTGCGATCCCTTGCGCGTGTTGCAGGCGCGGCAGGCGGTCACGAGGTTGCCCTCGGAGCTGTCGCCGCCCCGCATCCGCGGCTGCACGTGGTCCAGCGACAGCTGCTCGCCGGGGAACACGATCCCGCAGTACACGCACCGGAACCCGTCGCGCCGAAAGATCCGGTCGCGCAGGGTGAGATCGATGCCGCTCATCCGCTCCTCGTCCATGGCTTGTCCGCTCCTCGCCCGCTTCGCTATGGTTGCCCATCCCCTTGGATGGAGGAACGGCCGCCATGTCCGATATCGTCCAGATCGAACCCAAACCCTGGCCCAGCGGCTACGGCGACGTGATCGCGATACTGGATGTCGCGCTGGATCGGCTCGCGGACCGCTACTCCCTCCGGCTGTTCGAGGGCGCGGACAACCTGGCCAGCTACCGGGCCGCGGCCGTCGTGCTCCCTTCTGGCCGACAGATCGGTTTCCTGCTGCACGACGGCGAGCCGTCCGGCAGCACGGAAATCCACGCCGACGTCAAGGATGATCCACGGGTCGTGATCCGGGAGTTGCTCCAGGCGCTCTCGCTGCCCGAAACGGCCGTGAGCTGGCTGCGTGACGCTGCGAACCCCAAGCAGTTACCCGAACCAATGTCCGCCCACGCGCGCTGACCGGCTGCTAACCCGATGAATCGAGGCCCCGCGGACGACATCCGCGGGGCCGCTTTTCATCCCCGGAAAGCATCTCCCGGGCCTCCGCTCACGCCGGGTGCACGGAGTAGCCCACTTCGCGCAGCTTGGCCGTGATCTGCTCCACGTGGGCGCGGCCGCGCGTCTCCAGGCCCAGGTCAATCTCCGCCTCCGTGACCCACAGCCCCGCCGTGCTGCGGTTGTGGTCCAGCTTGAGGATGTTGGCCCCCAGGTCCGCCAGCATCTGCGTGAGCACCGCCAGCGCGCCGGGACGGTCCTTGACCCGCACCCGCATGTAGGCGCGGCGGCCGTCCTGCACCAGCCCGCGCTCGATGATGCGCGACATCAGGCTCACGTCGATGTTGCCGCCGCTCAGCAGCATCACCACGTTCTTGCCCTTCAATCCCCCGATGTGCCCGTCCACCACGGCCGCCACCGTCGTGGCGCACGCCGCCTCGGCCACCGTCTTTTCCCGCTCCAGCAGCAGCAGCACCCCGGCCGCGATCTCCTCCTCGCTCACCGTCACCAGCTCGTCCACGTAGCGCTCCATCTGCCGGAACGTGTGCTCGCCGATGCGGCGGACGGCGATCCCCTCGGCGATGGTCTCCGCCGGGGGGATGGTGACGACGCTGCCCGCCTCGCGCGCCCGCAGCGCCGCCGGCAGCACCTCGCTCTCCACGCCGATCACCCGCACTTCCGGCCGCGATTCCTTGATGGCCGTGGCGATGCCGGAGATGATGCCGCCGCCGCCCACGCTCACCACCACCACGTCCATCTCCGGCACCTGCTCCAGCAGCTCCAGGCCGATGGTGCCCTGGCCCGCGATGATGGCCGGATCGTCGAAGGGGTGGATGAGCGTCTGCCCCTCCTGGGCCTGGATGCGCAGGGCCTCGGCCATGGCCTCGTCGTACACGGAGCCGTGCAGCACCACCGTGGCCCCGTACCGCTCCGTGGCCAGCACCTTGACCAGCGGCGTGATCTCGGGCATGACGATGGTGGCCGGGATGCCCAGCCGCGTGGCGTGGTAGGCCACCCCCTGCGCGTGGTTGCCGGCGCTGGCCGCAATGACGCCGCGGGCCCGTTCGTCGTCGGAGAGCAGGAGCATGCGGTTGAGCGCGCCCCGCTCCTTGAACGACCCCGTGCGCTGCAGGTTCTCGAACTTGAACCAGGCCTGCCCCCCGAACATCTCCCCGAAGGTGCGGGAAGGGGTGCACGGAGTGAGGACCACGTGGTCGCGAATGCGGCCGCGGGCATCCTGGATGTCCTGGAGGGTGACCATTCGATGGGAAAAAGGGTACGGAGCGGACGAACACCGTTGCCGAAGTGCACGCAATGTGATAACCTCTCCGCGCGGCGGAGGCAAGCGAGCTTCCGGGGCCGCGCGCAAAGGGCTTCATGGAGTGCGCTGACGTGACGCCGGACCCCTCCAGGATCGCCGCGCTGGCGGACGTTCTCGCCGGCCAGCGCTTCGTGGAGCCGGCGCCCGACCCCACCCTGCCCCGCGCGGCGGTGGCGCTGCTGCTCCGCCCTGGCGAAGACGGACCCGAGCTGCTGCTCATCCGCCGCGCCGAGCGCGAGGGCGACCCGTGGAGCGGGCACATGGCGCTCCCCGGCGGGCGCGAGCAGGCCGGCGACGCGACTCCCGTGCACACGGCCGCCCGCGAGACGCACGAAGAGGTGGGGATCGACGTGGCCGCGGCGGGGCGGCTGCTGGGGCCGGTGGAGCCCGTGTGGCCCATGTCCTCGCGGGCGCCGCGCATCCTGGTGCGCGCGTTCGTGTTCTGGGTGCACGGGCCGGCCATCGCCACGCCCAATGAGGAAGTGGACGAAGTGGTATGGGTGCCCGTGGAGGAGCTGCGCGCGCCCGGCTCCGTGACGGAGCACCTGATGGAGATCGAGGGGCACGGCGAGATGCGCTTTCCCGCGTTCGGCACGCGGGGGTACGTGATCTGGGGGCTCACGCACCGCATCCTCACCACCTTCCTGGATCTCTACGCCAGGACGGACGGCGCGGAGTAGGCAGCGCCCGCTTGGCGCCGGAAGATCCGAATCCGGTGCACGCAGCGTACAGGGCAGAAGCGCGGAGGGTGCTGGCATCCGCGCCGAAACACGCGGACAGGCGCCCGGCGGCACATCCATCCTCCGCCAGCGCGCGAAAAAACTCCACCCCGGTCCGTCAGATACGATGGCGCATGAACCGTTCACGTTGAAGCTGACCGCCCGCCAGGCCGAGGCGCTGCGGGCCCTGGCCGCGCAGGAGGACCTGCCGCCGGAAGTCTACGCGGCCGAAGTGCTGGTCAAGCACCTGTACCACGCCTACACGCCCGAGATGGCCCGGCGGGCGGCGGACGCATCCACCGAGCGCACTTCCTGATCTCCGTTCGTACAAAGCGAAGACCGATCAATGGACGACAACGCCTTCGATTTTCTCAAGAACCTGCTCAACGCCGTTGGACCTTCCGGGTTCGAGACGCCCGCCGCCCGCGTGTGGCGCGCCGAGGCCGAACGCTTCGCGGACGACGTGTCGGTGGACGTGCAGGGCAACTCGTCCGCGCGGCTGGGCGCCGGGGGCACGCCGCGCATCATGCTGGCCGGCCACGTGGACGAGATCGGCCTGATGGTGACGCACGTGGACGAGGACGGCTTCCTGTACGTGGACGGGATCGGCGGATGGGACCCGCAGGTGCTGGTGGGGCAGCGCATCCGCTTCCTCACCCGCAAGGGCGACGTGGTGGGCGTGGTGGGCAAGAAGCCCATCCACCTCATCAAGGCCGAGGAGAAGGAAAAGGCCGTCAAGCTCACGGACCTGTGGGTGGACGTGGGCGCCTCCAACCTCGAGGAGGCCACGGAGCGGGGCATTCGCGTGGGCGACCCCGGCGTGGTGGACACGGGGGTGGTGGAGCTGGGCAACCGTCTCATCGCCAGCCGCGCGGTGGACAACCGCGTGGGCGCGTTCGTGGTGCTGGAGGTGCTGCGGGCCCTGTCGCAGGGCGAGCGCCCCGCGGCCGAGGTGACGGCCGTGGCCACGACGCAGGAGGAGATCGGCTTCAACGGCGGCGGCGCGCGCCCGTCGGCGTACCGCATCGACCCGCAGCTTGCCATCGCCGTGGACCTGACGTTCTCCACGGACGCGCCGGGGGTGGAAAAGAAGCAGGTGGGCGAGCACAAGCTGGGGAGCGGCCCCGTGCTGTCGCGCGGCTCGGCCATCCATCCCATGATGTTCGAGCGGCTGGCGGAGACGGCGGAGCGCGAGGGCATTCCCTACACCATCCAGGGCAGCCCCCGCTTCACCTCCACGGACGCGGACGCCATCTACCTGCAGCGGCAGGGCGTGGCCACGGCCGTGGTGTCGGTTCCGAATCGATACATGCACTCGCCCAATGAAGTCGTGTCGCTGGATGACATCGACGCCACAGTCCGGCTGATCGCCGCCTTCTGCCGCACCGTGCGCGCGGACGACGACTTCATCCCGCGGTAGCCCTGGGACAAGCCCCCGGCCGAGCGAATGAATTCGCCGCAACAAACACACAAAGTCCGCCTGCGCGGACTGTCGTCGCGGCGGAGTGACGTGGGTCGGGGCGAGGCACCCGCGGAGGCCGAGTAGATTCAGTTGAAGCCTCGCGCAGTTTGCGAGGCTTTCCGCTTTTGTTGCGGCGGCTTTAGCCGCTCAGGACTGGGGCTCGCAATGAAGCACGATCTGCATCCCGCCCGGTTGCCGTCCATGCCGCAACCCTCTACAATCCCTCACTCGCGATCACGAGGGCTCACGGCGTACCAGGAGGCCGGTTGTACACGGTAGACGAGACCGTCATCCGCGGGTCCGTGGAGGCGTGCTTCAACGCAGGGGCGGACGTGGAGCGCTGGCCGGACCGGCTGCCGCACTACCGCTGGGTCCGCTTTCAGCGCAAGGACGGCTTTGGCACGGGGCGCGTGGAGATGGCCGCGCGCCGCAGCTTTGGCCCCCTGCCCTACCCCGTGTGGTGGGTGTCGGACATGCACCTGGAGGAGGGGCGCCCCGCCGTCATCTACCGGCACGTGGACGGCATCACGACGGGGATGTACGTGGAGTGGACCTTCGAGGACCTGGGCGACGGCCGCACCCGCGTGCGCATCGTGCACGACTGGAAGGAAGGGCCGCGCTGGCCCCTTCCCGGATTCCTGCGGCGGATGATCGGGAACGTGGTGATCGGCCCCGTGTTCATCCACCACGTGGCGTCGCGCACGCTGGCGGGGATCAAGCGCCACGTAGAGAACGGATGAGGCGCACCCCGGCTCCCCTGCGGTGTACAGGGGCCGCGAAACCTGTGTATTCGGGCGCGAGAACGGCACTGGCTGCCTCCCGCGCCCGGTTGTTTTCCGAGGAGAGGACGAGCGGTTCATGAGCGAGAGCATCCTGGACGGCGGCACGGCGCTGCGCCGCGTGGCCATCACCGGCATCGGGGCCATCACGCCCATCGGCACGGGCGTGGAAGGGCTCTGGGAGGGGCTCCGGCGCCGCGAGTCCGCCGTGCGCCGCATCGACCGGTTCGATCCCTCGCCCTTTCGCTCGCACATCGCGGCGCAGGTGGAGGGCTTCGACCCCGAGGACTACATGGACCGCAACCGCGCGCGCCGCACCGAGCGGTACGCGCAGTTCTCCATCGCCACCTCCCGGCTGGCCCTGCAGGACGCGGGGATCGACCCGTCCGCCGAGGACCCGGAGCGCGCCGGCGTGCTGATGGGGAGCGCGCTGGGCGGCGTGGCGTACGGAGAGGACCAGTTCACGGGCTACGTGCACAAGGGCGTGCGCGGGGTGGATCCCCTGCTGGCCCTGGCCGTGTTCAACGGGGCCGCCAGCTGCAACGTGGCCATCGAGTTCGGCTTCAGCGGACCCAACTCGACGAACGGGATGAGCTGCGCGTCCGGCGCCATCGCCATCGGCGACGCGTGGCGGGCCATCCGCACGGGCGAGGCGGACCTGGTGCTGGCGGGCGGCGTGGAGGCCCCGCTGGCGCCCCTGTGCTACGGCGCGTTCGCCATCATCCGCGCCATGTCCACGCGCAACGACGACCCGTCCCACGCGTCGCGCCCGTTCGACGCGGCACGCGACGGCTTTGTGATGGGCGAGGGCGCGGCCGTGCTGGTGCTGGAGGAGATGGAGCGCGCAAAGGCCCGCGGCGCCCGCATCTACGCCGAGGTGCTGGGATACGGCACGTCCAACGACGCGCACCACATGACGGCCCCGCGCCCCGACGGGCAGCAGGCCGCGCGCGCCATGCGGACGGCCATGCGCACGGGCGGCGTGCGGCTGGAGGACGTGGACGTGATCAACGCGCACGGCAGCTCCACGCCGCTCAACGACAGCACGGAGAGCAAGGTGATCCGCGACGTCTTCGGCGAGCACGCGGATGCGCTCAAGGTGAGCGGCACGAAGGGCTACCACGCGCACTGCCTGGGCGCGACGGGCGCCATCGAGGCGGCCATCAGCGCGCTCACCCTCCAGCGCGGCTGGGTTCCGCCCACGCTGAACCTGGAATCGGCCGGCGAGGGGTGCGACTTGGACTACGTGACGGGCGAGGGGCTGGACCGTCCCGTGCGGCGGATCGTGTCGAACAGCTTCGGGTTCGGGGGGATCAACGCGGCGCTGGCGTTCGGGACGGTGGACTGAACTGCGGGGGACTGAACTGCGGGGGACAGGGAATAGGTTACAGGGAATAGCCTGCAGCTGCTTTGGCGGTTGCAGGCTTTTTCGTGTCCGGGACCGCGCGGAGCACGGCCGCGATCACCGCGGCATACGTCAGGACGCCCGTAGCTTCGTTTCGGCCTCCGGGAACAGCGCCGCGCAGACCGGTTTGCTTCGGTGATCCGGAGGACGGTACCAACAAGCTCTTCTTCCGTCATCCCGTTCGGTACGTAGCGCGTCCGGCTCGTGCGTTGAAAGTGCCACGGATTCGGAACCACCCCGGTAGAAGATAAGGGGACCCAACGGTCGGTTTCGGCTACAGTAAACACGTAGCGCACTCAAATAGTTGCTTTTAGAGACTGTTTATAATAAGGTTGGACCCAAGCTTCCCCCCCATCTGTTTCCTTAGTTCACCGGAGTGGAAACCATGTCTCGTCGTCGGATTTGGAGCGTCGCGCTCCTCGCTTTCGCCACCGCCTGCAACGGCGACCAGCTCCCGGAACCGGGGCCGCAGCGCCCCTCGCTGCAGCCGTCGGATTCAACCTCCGCAAACCTGTCGGCACGCCAGCAATCGCCGCGCACGGTGGACGAAGAGTTCGACCACGCAGCCCGGACAGAGGTGCCGGGCTTCGCGGGGTACTACCTGGCGGAGGACGGCAGTCCCATCGTGCGCCTGGTCGACGCCCGCCACGCCGACGCCGCCCGGCGCTTCGTGCGGGCCCGGAACGGCGGTGTGCCCGGGCGTGAGGCCCGCGTCGTGGCCGCCGAGTACGATTTCTCGCAGCTCAAGGGATGGCGCGACCGGCTACAGGAGCTCGTGGGCAGGAATGGAGTCCACATGCTCGACGTGGATGAGCGCACCAACCGGGTGTGGGTCGGGGTTACGGACGAGGGCGCGGCGCAGGCACTGCGCGCCGCCGCCCGGGCAGCCGGCGTTCCCTACCGTGCCCTGGAGGTGGCGGTGGTTCCCGCGGCCGAGTTCCGCGCCGACTACCTCACGGATCGGTTCGACGTGCTCTGGGGCGGCGTGCAGATCGACAAGACGCCGGGGTATGGGGGCGAGTGCACCCTCGGCTTCATGGCCGACTGGGGATGGGACAAGATCTTCGTCACGAATTCGCACTGCAGCCAGTCGTACTTCGCGTACGACGGCGGCACCCTCTACCAGAACAACGCAGCGCCGGGCAACGAGATCGGCGTCGAGCTCCACGATCGCGGCTACTGGGAGCCCTGCGGATCGTTGCTGTGCCGGTACAGCGATGCGGCGTACATCGGGCGCAACGGGGCCCGCTACGCGCCCCGCGAAGAAACGTACCGGATCGCCACCACGGAGTTCTGGGCGATCGGCGGGCCGGCAACGACCAAGCTGGTTTCTCCTACGCAGTACCCGTCGGGTCAGAGCACGCCGGTCGTCGGCCGGTTGACCGACGCCCAGCTGGTCGTGGGCGCGTTCATGGAGAAGATCGGAAGGACCTCGGGCGCCACGCTCGGGCAGATCACCCGGTCGTGCGTCCAGATCGGCCGGCTGCTGTGCCAGTACGAGGGTGACATCTACTCCGCGCCCGGGGACAGCGGCTCGCCGATCCGGCAGAACGACAACAACCACGGCACCCTCCTGGCGGGGATCCTGTGGGGCGGCCCCACCAACAACTACAACATCACCTACTTCAGCCCGCTGTCCGGGATCGAGCGCGACCTGGGGGCGATCGGCGTGTGCACGGTGTACCTGGCCTGCTGAAACGCGCCGGCAGCGATGGCCAGATGAGGGCGGCCGGGTTCGGCCGCCCGTCTCTGTTGCCGCCGAGGGTCCCGCGACGCGACTACGGCAGCCCGCGCGCGGGATCGTCCTTGATGAAGGGCGCCCCGGCGGCGATCCGCCTCCGTCCTGGTCAGCAGTTCCTCAAAGGCAGGCGCCCCCCTGCCGGGCCGTATCCTTGCCTGCCCGCGCACGCGCACCCCAGATTGCCCGCCAACCTTATCAACCGGAGATACAGAGATGACGCGTTGGTCTCCAGCGCTCCTTGCGGCCGCGCTGCTGGCGGGATGCGGCGGGCAGCAGCCCGCCACCGGCCCCACGCCCCTGGCGGCGCCCGTCCGCATCGAGCGGCCCATCCCCTACCCCGTGACTCCGCCGGCCGACTACCAGCGCGCCGTCGCGGGCGGCACGCGCACGGCCACGGGCGCCCCCGGCGCGCGCTACTGGCAGAACCGCGCGGACTACACCATCCGCGCCCGCGTGAATCCCGCCCGCAAGCGGCTGGAAGGGAGCGAGACCATCACCTACACCAACAACTCGCCCAACGCGCTCAACACCCTGCACGTGGACCTCACCCTCAACCACCACGCGCCGGGCGTGGTGCGCAACGAGGCGGCGGAGATCACGGGCGGCGTGGAGGTCACGCGCGTGGCCCTGGGCGGGCAGACGCTGGAAAAGCGCGGCGGCAGCGGCGCGCGCTACGCCATCAACGGCACGCGGATGGTCGTCACGCCCCCCGCGCCCGTCCCGGCGGGCGGCACGGTGCAGATCGCCATCGACTTCGCCTACACGGTGCCGCAGCAGGGCGCCGGCGGGCGCATGGGATGGAGCGGCGAGGACCTGATGTTCTTCGCGTACTGGTATCCCGCCATGGCCGTGTACGACGACGTGCTGGGATGGCACCCGGACCCGTTCCGCGGCACGGCGGAGTTCTACGCGGACTTCGGCAGCTACGACGTGACGGTAGAGGCGCCGGCCCAGTGGATCGCGTTCGCCACGGGCACGCTGCAGAACCCGGAGCAGACGCTCGCGCCCACCATCCTGCAGCGCTACCGGCAGGCCATCGCCAGCGACCAGGTGGTGAACGTGGTCACCCCGGCGGACTTCGGAAAGGTGACGCCGGCGGGGAGCAACGGCATCGTCTCGTGGCGCTTTCGCGCGGACAGCGTGCGCGACCACGCCTTCAGCCTGACCCGCGCCAGCAACTGGGACGCGGCGCGCACGTCCGTGGGCGACCGCGACGGCGACGGGCGCACGGACTACACGCAGATCCACGCCTTCTGGCGCACGAGCGCGCCCCGCTGGCGCAACGAGGTGGCCTTTGGGCAGCACTCCATCACCTTCCTGTCGGAGTACACGGGCATTCCCTACCCGTGGCCGCACATGACGTCGGTGGAGGGCGAGGAGATCATCGGCGGGGGGATGGAGTACCCCATGATGACGCTCATCAGCAACTACACGGCGGGCAACGACACGGCCCTGTACAGCGTGACGGCGCACGAGCTGGCGCACATGTGGGTGCCGCTGATCGTGAGCGTGGACGAGCGCCGCTTCTCGTGGCTGGACGAGGGGATGACGACGTTCCACGAGGCGCAGGCCATGCGCGACACCTTTCCCGGCAGCACGCCGGAACTGTCGGACCGCGCGGGGTACCTGAACCTGGCCCGCACGGGGAACGAGGGCGAGATCATGCGCCGCAGCGACTTCCACTACAACGGCGCCGCGTACGGCATCGCCTCGTATCCGAAGCCGGCCACCAACTTCGTCTCCCTTCGCGGGCTGCTGGGCGACGAGACCTTTACCCGCGCGTGGCGCACGTTCCTGCAGCGCTGGGCGTGGAAGCACCCCTACCCGTGGGACTTCTTCAACACGGTGGAGGAGGTGTCGGGGCAGGAGCTGGACTGGTTCTGGCGCACCTGGTTCTACGAGACGTGGACGCTGGACCAGGCCATCACCAGCGTGACGGAAGGCCCCGGCGGCGCCACCATCCTCGTGGAGGACCGCGGCCTGGCGCCCATGCCGGCGCGGCTCACCATCACGCGCCAGGACGGCACCACGCAGGGGCTGGAGGTGCCCGTGGAGACGTGGCTGGAGGGCCGCAAGACGGCCACGGTGACCCTCCCCGCCGCCGCGTCGCCCATCATCCGCGTGGAGATCGACGCGGAGAACGCGTTCCCCGACACGCAGCGCGACAACAACGTGTGGACGCGGCCGTGAGGAAGTGAAGAAGTGCCAGGTGCCGAGTCCCACGTGCCAGGTGGCGAGGGCTTGGCACTTGTCACTTGGCACCAGGCACTACGCACCTGGTACTTTGTTACTTTCCGTGCGAGGCACATGAGCAGCAGAATCATCGTTCCCGCCGCGGCGCCGTTCCTGGCCGTGGCGCTGGCGGCGTGCTCCGGCGCGGCGCGTCCGGCCACGGCTCCCGCGGCCAGCCGCGGCGCGGCGGCGGCCGCCCCATCCGCCGTGGCGATGCCGGCACCCGGGCCGGCGAACACGGAGGCCGGCATCACCGCGGCGGACCTGCGCGAGCGCCTGCAGATCGTGGCGCACGACAGCATGCAGGGGCGCGAGGTGGGCACGCCGGGGATGGCGCGGGCCACGGACTACATCGTCCGCGAGCTGCAGCGGCTGGGCCTGCGCCCGGCCGGGGACGACGGCACCTACCTGGACCGGGTGGACCTCGTCCGCACGGACCTGCGCTTCGACGCGTCGCTGGACGGCAACGCGCTGGGGCCCGCGGAGATCATCCCCATCAGCGACCTGGGGGAGGGCTTTCCGCCGGGCGGGCGGCCGCAGGGACAGGGCCGGCTGATGTACGGCGGCTACATCGTGGATCCCGCCGTGAACCCGGACGTGGACCTGTCGCCGGAGCAGCTGAACGGCAACGTGCTCATCCTGCGCTTTGGCGCGGCGCCGGGGGCCAACGCGGCGTCGCGCCCCCGCTTTAACCCCCAGACGCTGCTGGCGCAGGGCTCGCCCCTGCAGGCCCTGATCCTGGTGGCGGAGGGCGACCTGGAGGACTTCTGGGAGTACGGCGGGCGGATGGTGCGCAACGGTGCCATCGGCGTGCCGTCCGCCCCCACGGCGGCGGGCGGGACGGCGCCCATGGTGTTCCTGATGGAACCCGGGGCCGTGGAGCGGCTCATCGGCCGGCCGCTGGAGGGCGCGCGGCCCATGCCGGACCTGGGCATGTTCCGCTGGGACGTGCGGCGGACGCAGGCGCCCATCCAGGCGTCCAACATCGTGGCCGTGCTCCCCGGCGGCGACCCGGCGCGCGCGGGGCAGTACGTGGCCGTCGGCGCGCACCACGACCACGACGGCGTGGGCGAGGCCGTGCAGGGCGACTCCATCTTCAACGGCGCGGACGACGACGGCAGCGGCACCGTGGCCATGCTGGAGATCGCCGAGCGGATGGCGGCCATGCCCGCGGGCGAGCGCCCGGCGCGCTCCATTCTCTTCGTGTGGCACACGGCGGAGGAGAAGGGGCTGCTGGGCTCGGCCTCCTTCACCCAGAACCCCACGGTGCCGCGCGACAGCATCGTGGCGCAGCTGAACATGGACATGATCGGCCGCAACTCGGCGGACTCGCTGTTCCTGGTGGGGTCGCGGCGGCTGTCCTCGGAGCTGGGCGGCATCGTGGAGGCGGTGAACGCGGCGCAGGCCAAGCCGTTCTTGCTGGACTACGCGCTGGATGCGCCCAACCATCCCGAGCGCCTGTACTGCCGCAGCGACCACTACAACTACGCGCGGTTCGGCATCCCGGTCACCTTCTTCACCACGGGGCTGCACCCGCAGTACCACACGGTGGAGGACGAGGTGGCGCTCATCGACTTCGACAAGATGGCGCGCGTCACCCGGCTCATCGGTGACATCGCCTTCGACGTCAGCCACCGCGCCGCGCGGCCCGTGGTGGACCGGCCCGTGCCCCCGCTGAACGCGCCGTGCTTGTGAGGACGGCAGTGCGTGAGTGCGGGAGTGCGGGAGTGCGGGAGTGCGGGAGTGCGGGAGTGCGTGAGTGCGGATGGAGAGGCGTCGGACGGGATGCGAGCGGCCTCGTGAGGGAGGCCGGCGGCGGGAGGGACGCCGGTGGCGTGAGGGAGGCCGGCGGCGTGAGGGAGAGCGAATAAATTCGCGGCTACAACTTCACACTGTCGGCCTGCGCCGACACCAACAACGAAGCGGCCGGGCGATCAGCATCGCCCGGCCGCTCGTTGTTCTCCTGCAGGGATGCCTCCCAATGATCCCTGCCGCGCGCCCTGCCCTGGCCCACTCACGGTACCCGCAGTCCGCGCAGGCGGACTTCGTGTGGTCGTTGCGGCGAATTCATTCGCTCTGCTGGAACTCGGCCCCACTCACCGCACGCCCGCGCTCCGCCGGATGCCGACGACGAGCGACCGCAGCCAGGGCTCGCGCATCTCGTCGCGCGCGACCAGCTCGGCGGCGAAGCGGGCGCGCTCGTCACGGGTACGCGCGTGCTCATGGATGCGCAGGGCCATCCGCAGCGCCCCGATCGTCTCCGGGTCGTGCACGGGGCGCATCAGGTCCTCCGTCCCCCACCGCGTACAGTCGTTGGAGGGCATCATCTTCTCCCCGTAGACGCCCAGGTGCCCCCAGAACCAGCCGGGGATGGAGACGCCCCGCAGCGCGCCGCGGGGAAAATCCCCTGCCCACGACACCCGCTGGAACCACCGCCAGGTGTTGGGGCTGTTCTTGGTCCGCGGGGTGAGCCCCACGAAGCGCAGCCGGCGCCGCACGGCGTTCACGTCCACCCGCACCTCGCGCGCCCACACGGCCAGCGAGTCCGCCAGCGAGCCGAACGTCCCGCCCCGGCTCACCAGGTCCACCAGCGCGACGGGCCGCGGCGCCGAGGCGATCTGCGCCGGCGTGAGCTCCAGCGCCCGCAGCTGCGCGCGGAACGCGTCCACGGCCACGCGCGGAATCTCGCCGCCGGCCTGGACCACGCCCGGCATGGACACGTTCAGCAGGTCGCAGCGGTCCGCCCACGCGGTATCCGCCAGCGCGCCCGTCAGGTAGTCGAACAGGTTCTCCGGCGAGCGGCCGATGAACACCAGCCGTGCGTCGCCCGCCCGCCCCACCACGCGCGCACAGCAGGTGCGGATCTCCGCCAGCGTCTCGTCCCACGCCGGGCGGTTCGGATACCAGTACGGCAGCGGCGCCTCGGGGGCATCCAGCAGCCGCCCCAGCTGCTCGCGCCGCCGCACGTCCCAGCGGAACGGCACCACCCCGGCCCGGTTCGGCATCCGCCTGTCCTCAGCCGGCCGCGAGGGCGCGGACGCCGGCAATCAGCCGCTCCACGTCGTCGCCGGTCGTGTACGGCGCCACGCCCGCGCGGATGAGCCCGCCGCAGTCGGACAGCCCCAGCGCGTCGCAGACGGTGGTGGCGTAGAAGTCCCCGTTCCACACGAACACGCCCTCCACCCCCAGCCGCCGCGCCGCCTCGTCCGGCGACACGCCGTCGATGATGAAGCCGGCCGTGGGCGTGCGCGGGCCGTCCGCGGGCGGGCCGTACACGCGCACGCCGCCAATCCCGCTCAACCCCGCGTGCAGCCGCGCGAACATCTCGGTCTCGTGCCGCTCGATGGCCTGGTACGCGCCCCACAGCGCCTCGCGCAGGTGGGCCGCCGGCGCCGGGGCCAGCGACGCCAGCCACTCCACGGCCGCCGCGGTTCCCGCGATCCCCTCGTGGTTCAGCGTGCCCGTCTCCCACCGCTCGGGCGATTCATTCGATGCGGGCGGCACCTTGTACGGCGTCAGGCGCGCCAGGTGCTCGCCCCGGCCCCACAGGATGCCCACGTGCGGGCCGAAGAACTTGTACGCGGAGCAGGCCAGGAAGTCGCAGCCGATGGCCTGCACGTCCGGCAGCCGGTGCGGCGCGAAGTGCACCGCGTCCACGAAGCTCAGCGCCCCCGCCTCGCGCGCCAGCGATGCCACCGCCGTCACGTCGTTCACCGTGCCGATGGCGTTGCTGGCCGCGCCCACGGCCACCAGCCGCGTGCGGGGAGAAAGCGCGCGCTCCAGTGCCCCCAGGTCCAGCGTGGACGTCTCGGGATCGAAGGGCACCACGTGCACCGTCATCCCGAAGTCCTCCGCCATCCGCCGCCAGGGCGCCACGTTGGCCTGGTGGTCCAGCTGGCTCACGATGATCTCGCCGCCCGCCTGCCACTCGCGCCCCAGCGAGCGCGACAGGTGAAAGACGAGCGTGGTCATGTTGGCGCCGAACGCGATCTCGCGGGGCGACGGCGCGTTCAGGAACGCCGCCATGTTTGCCCGCGCGCGGGTGATGACGGCGTCCGTCTCCTCGCTGGTGGCGAAGAAGCCGTGCGTGTTGGCGTTGTGCATGAGCAGGTAGTCGCGCACGGCGTCGCCCACCTGCCGCGGCACCTGGCTGCCGCCCGGCCCGTCGAAAAACGCGATGCTCCGGCCGCCGACCTGCCGCTCGAACACGGGAAAGTCGGCGCGGACGCGGGCTGCGAACTGGTCAGACATACAGATCGAGATCCTGAGATGACGGAATTTTCGCGGGACGAGCATCCAGCGGCTGCGCGTGGCCGAATCTACGTGCGGACGCGAAAAGCAACAGCCCCGGCGGCGGGCCGGGGCTGCGAGCGCTGGTCGTGCTCAGACGTGCGCGGGAGCTGGATCCAGATCGGAAACCCGCAGCTGCCCCAGCCGGATCTCGGCGTCCGGGAAGCGAGCCGTGATCACCAGCTCGCCCCCCATGGCCTCCACCAGGCGGCGCAGCGAGCTGAGATACATGTCGTTGCGGCGTTCCAGCTTCGAGACGCTCGCCTGGGTGGTCCCCAGCGCCTCGGCAAGCGCCTCCTGTGTAAAGCTGCGCGCCTGCCGAAGCTCGGTCAACGGCATCTCCCGCATCATCTGCTCGGCAAGGGCCGCCGAGCGCGCCCGGCTCTCCGGCGACATGCGCGCCACGAGCTCGCTGAACTTCTTTGCCATCTCCCGCTCCCGCTCAGGTCCACTCAGGGTCCGGGGGGCGCCACCGCCCCTCTTCCGGCGCGATCTCGCGGAGGTGTTGATCATAGAGCGCATCGGCCAGCGGAACGAACCGCTCGTACCATCGATCATCACCCGTTTTCTCGCCGCCGATCAGCAGAATCGCGGTGCGCCGCGGGTCGAACGCGTAGAGCACACGATACGGGCGCCCGTGATGCTGAATCCGCAGTTCGCGCATCCGCCCGTGGCGGGACCCGTGAATGCCCGAGGTCAGCGGTTGTTTCAGAAATGGGCCGAACTGGGCCAACTGCTGTACCGCTGCGCGTACCGATTCCTGCTCCTCCGCCGTCAGGTCGTCCCACCACTCCTCGAACTCGTCCGTATACTCCACCTCGTATGCCATAATGATAACATCCTGGGAATATTCCGTCAAAGGAATTCCCGCCTGATGCTGCCCGGCCGGAAGTGAACAAGTTGCACAGAATAAAACAGACAGAGGGCGCAGACGCAAGGGCCGCTAGGGAGTGGTGCTGGTTGCCCACCGCGGGAGACGGCGGCGGGGCTTTGTCCCGGACGCACGAAGGGCGGGAGACGAAAACCTCGTCCCCCGCCCTGTGCGGACCCGCACCGCGGGCCCCAGGAACCACTCGGCCTGCCGGGCGGCGAAGCGCCCGGTTCAGGTATGGATTGGACCGACGATCAGGACAGCGCCCAGAAGCCCTCGAGGGCCGCGCCGTCCGGGCTCTCGCGCAGCTTCTCGAACGCGCGGTTGCGGATCTGGCGGATGCGCTCACGCGTGACGCCCAGCATGCTGCCGATCTCCTCCAGCGTGCGCTCCTCGCCCTCGTCCAGCCCGTAGTAGAGGTAGAGGATCTTGCGCTCACGCTCCGTGAGGTACTTCTCGAACATCTTCTCGAGGAACTCGCGGCGGGCCTGCGACTCCACCTCTTCCTCGATCTGGTCGGCCTCGCTGCCGGCGAAGCGCTCGCCAAAGCTGGCGGAGTCGCGGTCGCCGCGGTCCAGCGGGGCGTCCAGCGACAGCTCGCTGGCGGCCACCCGGCGCAGGGCGCGGATGGTGTCCACCGGCTCGCCCATCTCGTTGGCGATCTCCTCGTCGCTGGGCGAGCGGCCCAGCTGCTGGGTGAGCGCCGTGTCCACGCGCGACAGCCGCACCAGGTTGGAGTTCTGGTTGAGCGGAATGCGCACGGAGCGCGTCTGCTCGGCCAGCGCCTGCAGCACCGTCTGGCGAATCCACCACACGGCGTAGGAGATGAACTTTACGCCCTTGTCCGGGTCGAACTTCTTGACGGCCTTGAGGAGTCCCTCGTTGCCGATGCACACCAGCTCGGCCAGCCCGAGCCCTCGACCCTGGTACTTCTTCACGTAGGAGATCACGAAGCGCAGGTTGGCCGTCACGAGCCTCTCGGCGGCCTGCTTGTCTCCGGCGCGCGCCCTGTGGGCTAAGGCGCGCTCCACGGCGGGATCGTCGATCAGGGGGTACTTCTCCACATCCTGGAGATACTGATCGAACGAATCCAGTGCCCGTGAGCTCAAGAACATGTTAGCTCGTCCTTTGGTAAAATGACGAGAGCAGCCAGCCTCGGTGGAGTACGAGGCCCGCTGCCCTCAGTTCACGCGGAGCGGCTTGCTACCCGGGAAATCATAACCGGTGAATTTAGACCGTATGGCGTCCAAAGTCAATCTTTTTCTCCGGTGCGTGCACAGTGTGGCTCCCGGCGCTTGATAGCCACCGGAGCCCGAAATGTTCCGCTGTTGCGCCCGATTTCGATGTTTGGGCCCGCCGCAATTCTTGCGCCCAACTGCTACTGGTGCTATGGAGAGGGGCACCCGCGGCAGGACGTAACCGGCTGGGGAAACCGAGTTTGAAGACATCTCACAAGGGCCTGTGGATCGCCGGGGCCGGACCGGGCGAGTCTCCACGACGCGGATCTACGGACCGGCGGGGCTCCGGACCGCCGTCACCCGGCGGGGCCCTCACCCGCCCCTCACCCCCCGGCCCCTCTCCCGTACACGACCTGTCGTCACCCTCGATTGCCGGCCCTGTACGGGAGAGGGGGAGACCACCCGGATCGGCTTCCGCTCCATGGCACCCCCAAACCAAAACCCCTCCCCGGGAGTCGGAGGAGGGGTCGCCGGCCGTCGTGAGGAACGGACGGAAGGTCCGCGAGGGGGATTCGCCTCCTGCGATGCCGCGCTACCTCACGCCCTGGCCGTATTGCGGCCCTTGAGGGCGCGCCACAGGTAGAAGGCGGGAATGCCGGCCAGCATGATGCCGAAGCCCAGCGCCGTGTTGGCCGTGTCGTTGATGGCGGAGTTCAGCAGCATGCCGATGGCGCCGATCAAAAAGAGCACGGGCACCACGGGGTAGCCCAAGGTGCGGTAGGGGCGCGGCACGTCCGGCTGGGTGCGGCGCAGGCGGAACACGCCCACCACGGCCGCCGCGTAGAACGGCCAGATGCCCAGCACGAACGAATCCGCCAGCTGCTGAAAGTCGCGCCCCAGCACGTACGCGATCCCCAGGCCCGCCGCCAGGCCGATGGCGGCGTACGGCGTCTTCCACCGCCGGTGCACGGCGGCGATGGGGCGAAAGAAGTTGCCGTCCTCCGCCATGGCGTAGAGGATGCGCGGCCCCGTCATGGTGCTGCCGTTGAGCGCGCCGAAGGTGGAGATCATCACCATCCCCGCCACCACCGACGCCCCTACGGCCCCGAACACCTTCTGCGCCACGTCGCTGGCCACGAGGGTGGAAGCGGCCATCTCCGGCATCGTGAGCACCCACAGGTACGCCGCGACGATGGTGAGGTAGATGGCGATCACCGCCAGCACGCCGCCGATGATGGCGCGGGGCATGGTCCGTCCCGGATCCTTGACCTCGCCGGCCATGAAGGTGAGGTCCGCCCACCCGTCGTACGCCCACATCACCGACACCAGCGCCAGGCCAAAGCCCACCCACGAAGCCGGTGCCATGCCGTTGGGGTTGGCCAGCGCGCCGCCGCCCCCGCCGCCGCCCAGCAGGAACGCAGCCGCCGCCAGCCCCACGATGGCGCCCACCTTGGCGACGGTGCTCAGGTTCTGCACGGCGGCGCCCCAGCGCACGGAGCGGATGTTCGCGCTCGCCAGGAGGAGGATGGTTCCCGCGGCCACCCACCGCACCCACCCCGGCCCGTACCCGAACAATCGTCCCGCGTACTCGGCGAAGATCATGGCGATGGCGCCCAGGGCCGAGGGGCGGATGACCAGCAGCTCCGTCCACCCGAAGAGGAACGCCGGCAGGGGCCCGTACGCCTCGCGAAGAAAGACGTAGATGCCGCCGGAGCGCGGGAACATGGCGGCCAGCTCGGCGATGGTGAGCGCGCCCATCAGGGCCACCAGCCCGCCCACGATCCAGATGAGCGAGAACGCGCCCACGGTCTCCACGCGGTCCGCCACGGCGCTGGGCACGCGGAAGATGCCGCTGCCGATGGTGGAGCCCACCAGCACGGCCGCGGCGCTCCAGATGCCCAGCTGCCGCTGCAGCCGGTCCGTGTGCGGGCCGGGGTCGTTGTCGGGAAGCGCGGCCGCGCCGCGCGTATCCTCGGTGACGGTCATTGCGGGGTGTGGCGGGAGGGACGGGTTCGTCGTGTTTGGGGAAGATACGCGCGGGGCGCGGGCGTTCACAACTGCGGGTTACAGGTTACAGGTTACAGGTTACGCGGACAACGACGGGGCTGGGGCGTGCGGGGGACGGTGCACGGGTGCCGGGGTCCATCCCGGGCGGGTTCGGCGGACGGGCAGGATCCCGTGCACGGGCGCCGTCTCCCGTCCGAGCGGTTGAAACCGCGGCTGGAAAGGCACGAAGTCCGCCTGTGCGGACTGCGCGCGCCGCGTCTGTGCCGGATGCGCGTCCTCCACTCGTACGCGCCGGCACGGGAGCCGATCCCCCGTTCCGATCCGCAGTTGCAGGCTGTCCCCTGTAACCTGTAACCCGTAACCCGCAGTTCCGCCCATCCGCAGTTGCAGGCTGTCACCTGTAACCTGTCCCCTGTAACCCGCAGTTCCTCCACTAGCGCAACTCCCTGCAATCCGACAGTTTACCCGCAGCAAACCATCCACCCGAAACCAACCAACATGCCCGTCACGAGCCTTACCCGGCGCGCGCTGGCCGTCCTGGTGCTGGCGGCCGCGCCCGTTGCCGCGCAGCAGGCCGCCACGCCGCCGTCGCAGCTCACCGTGGAGCGCATCTTCGGCACGGCCGACTTTCGCCTGCAGACGCTGCCCACCATCCAGTGGATGGACGACGGACAGCGCTACACGTTCGTGGACGCCAACGGCGACCTGATCGTGGAAGACGCCACCACCGGCCGCCGCGAAACCCTGGTGGCCGCCGCGTCCCTCGTCACGCCGGGCGCGGCCGCGCCCCTGCCCATCGAGGACTACGAGTGGTCGGCGGACGAGCGAAAGCTGCTCATCTTCACCAACACGCAGCGGGTGTGGCGCGACAACACCCGCGGCCAGTACTTCGTGTGGGACCTGGACCGCCGCACCCTTTCGCCCATCACCACCCAGCCGGGGTGGCAGATGTTCGCCAAGTGGTCGCCGGACAACGCGCGCGTGGGCTTCGTCCGCGACAACGACCTGTACGTGGTGGACCTGGCCACGGGCCGCGAGACGCGCCTCACGAACGACGGCAGCGAGCAGATCATCAACGGCACCTTCGACTGGGTGTACGAGGAGGAGCTGGGGCTGCAGGACGGCTGGCGGTGGAGCCCGGACGGACGGCGCATCGCCTTCTGGCGCATGGACCAGTCGCGGGTGGGCACGTTCTACATGATGCAGGACACGGACAGCCTGTACTCGCGCCCCATCGCCCTGCGCTACCCCAAGGCCGGCACGCCCAATCCCGTCGCGCGCATCGGCGTGGTGAGCGTGGACGGCGGCGCCACGACGTGGATGGACACGGGGACGGACCCCGAGGCGCTGCTGGTGCGGATGGAGTGGGCCGCGTCGCCGTCGGAGGTGGTCATCCAGCGGATGAACCGCATCCAGAACCGCGTGGACGTGCTGATGGCCGACGCCGCCACGGGGCGCAGCCGCACCCTGCTCACGGACACGGACGCGGCGTGGATCGACATCCGCAACAACGTCTTCGAGTGGGTGAACGGCGGGCGCCAGTTCGTCTGGTCCAGCGACCGCGACGGGTGGCAGCACCTGTACCTGTACAACCGCGACGGGACGCAGGCCCGCCAGCTCACCCGCGGCGAGTGGGACGTGACGCGGGTGATGGGCGTGGACTCGGCGGCCGGCTGGGTGTACTTCGGCGCGGCGGAGGAGGGGCCCGAGCAGCGCCACGTGTACCGCGTGCGGACCAATGGGCGCGGCGGCGTGGAGCAGCTGAGCCGCGAGCGCGGCACGCACGCGGCCACGCTGAGCCCGGCGGGGACGTACTACCTGGAGACGTTCTCGACGCTCTCCACGCCCACGGTCACGCGCCTGCACCGCGCGGACGGCACGCCCGTGCGCACGCTGGCCGACAACCAGCGGGTGCGCGACGCGGTAGCCGCGCTGGCCATCCGCGCGCCGGAGTTCCTCACCATCCCCGCGGCGGACGGCACGCCCCTGAACGCGTGGATCATCCGCCCGGCGGACTTCGATCCGGCCAGGAAGTACCCCGTGCTGATGTACGTGTACGGCGGCCCGGGCTCGCAGACGGTGACGGATTCGTGGGGCGGCAGCCGGTACCTGTGGCACCAGTCGCTGGCACAGCGCGGCTACATCGTGGTGAGCGTGGACAACCGCGGCACGGCGGCGCGCGGGCGGGACTTCGAGAAGTCCGTCTACATGAAGCTGGGCGAGTACGAGGCGGCGGACCAGATCGCGGCGGCCAACTGGCTGGCCCGGCAGCCGTGGGTGGACCCGGCGCGCCTGGGGCTGTGGGGATGGAGCTACGGCGGATACACCACGGCCTACACCATGACGCGCCCGGGCCACCCGTTCCGGGCGGGGATCGTGGTCTCCCCCGTGGCGGACTGGTGGCTGTACGACACCATCTACAGCGAGCGCTTCATGCGCACGCCGCAGGAGAACGCCGAAGGCTACCGCCGCAGCGCGCCCGTGAACGCGGCCGCCAACTGGTCGGGCCGGCTGCTGCTGGTGCACGGCACGGGCGACGACAACGTGCACTTTCAGAACAGCGTGCGCCTGGCGGATGCGCTGCAGGCGGCGGGCAAGCAGTTCCAGTTCATGGCCTATCCCAACCGCACGCACTCCATCAGCGGCGGCCGCACGAGCGCGCACCTGCACACGCTGTTCACCGACTGGATCGTGCAGAACCTGTGACCTGACGGTCGCTCCCGATGGGGACGGACGAGCCCCGCGTCGCCAGTGCTGCGATGCGGGGCTCGACCGTTCTCGGGCCCAACGACGGGGCTCACGCGGAGACGCGGAAGACGCGGAGAACTACGAAACGGCAACGGATTGGAATCACACAGAGGAACAGGGGGAACAGGGGAAAAGACTGGAAATTCCCCCTCCGTTACCCCCCTGTTCCTCTGTTCCTCTGTGTGAGAATGTCTTTTTCTCTCCGTTGTTCTCCGCGTCCTCCGCGTCCTCCGGGTGAGATTGCAGTTCCGTTGCTAGCGTGTGCCCACCCGCGCCGCGCGGACGGCTTGGCGGTCGTGCCAGGCGAGCGGGGCGCCGGACGCGGTGGATTCCAGCGCGGGGATGCGGCCATCGACCGAGCCGATCCGCACCAGTTCCCCCGCCCCGATCCACCCGCGCGAGGGCGACGCGCCTTCCCTCCCCCGGGCGGTCGTCCCACGCCACCAGCACGCCGTCGCCGCCCGGCGCGAGCGAAACCTGCGAGGGGGTGATGTCCGCGCCCTCCATCAGGCAACGGCTGCATCGGTGGATTGGGGATTTCCCCACACGACGTCCGGCCGGCGCAGGCGGAAATCCGCCCGGGCGCAGGAACCGGATGACGCGATGTGCACGATATCGTGCAAAGCACCGCACCGTGCACTCCGTGCTCCCGCGTAGAGAAACAGATCCTGTCGCGCGGATGATTCGGCGGGCGCGCCGCCCGCCTGACGAGACCGGAAATACGAAAGAAGGGGCGGGGATTGCTCCCCGCCCCTTCTCCGTTCAGCCCCGGCGTGCGGCTCAGTGGTTGCCGTGCGCCTCGGGGTGGTGGTAGGAGTCCAGCTCCTCCTTGAACTGCCCGGCGCCCGGCCCGTAGCCCGTGCGGCCCGTGCGGTTGGGGATCTCGATGACCACCTCACCCACGTTGTTGTCGTAGCGCTGTTCCTTGAACATGTGGCACAGGCCCTGGGCGTCCTTGGCCGGGCAGACCTCACCCTTGCGCTCCGCGAAGCCGGGGTTGGCCGTCACGCGGATGACGTACTTGCCGGGGGGCACCGGCTCGTTCGGGTCCGACAGCAGGAAGAGCTGACCGGGCAGCGACTTGAAGTACATGTCGCCGTAGCCCGTGCTGATGCCCTGGTTGCCGTGGATGGTCAGGTTGCCGCAGTTGCTGTAGTAGCGGGGCTTGGGAGCGTTGCCGCTCTGCGCGAACGGGGTCGTGTCCAGCATGCAGAAGCCGCGCTTGCGGGCCTGCACCGGGCTGCCGAGCGAGCCGTCGGCATTGATGCGCAGGATCTCGTACGTGGCGTAGTTGCGGAAGTGGAAGTGCGCATGGCAGCTGGCGAACTCGAACAGGCCGTCCTGGTCGGCAAAGTTGCCGTCGCCGTTGGGGTCCATGTGCGCGAGCGGATCGCCCACGTACAGGTCGGCGTCGCCGATGTTGTTCACCAGCACCGAGAAGCGCAGCGAGCGGTGCGTGCCCGTGGGGATGTTGCCCTCTTCCACGCTGCACTGGCCGTCCACGAACTCCTCCTCGCGAACCACCCACGAGCTGGCCATGGCCTTGGTGTCCACCACCAGGTCCGGGGTGCCCACCAGGTCCTGCGAAGCCGCCATCAGCGCCCGCTCCGGGGCCGAAACGCCCTGCGGCCCGCCGTTCTCACACGCCGTCACCGCGCCCGCCAGCACCAGCGCCGCGGCGCCAATCCCATAAACCGAGAGTCTGCGCATCCGAGCCTCCAAAAAGGGAGCAAAAATGAGGGGAGGGTTCCCCGGGGTGCCCACGCGAGGGAGCGCGGGCGGTGTGAACATTTATGGTGCAGCGTTGCCGCATTCCGGTGCATGCGAGGCACCTGCGGAAGCGCTCTTTACGGCGGCTTGCGTACCGGGCAATGGGACTGCCCCGGGCCTGCCGAAACACCCTGCGCACGATGCACGGATACCGCGCACGGCCCAGCTGCTGCCTGTGTCTTGCTGGATTTTCCGCAGAGTCTCTGGGTAGAGCTCGGGGACGTCGGCGGAGGGTGCGGCGTGCGGAAACGGGCGGCGCCGCGGCGTCTGCGGTAGTGGTGCTACGCGGGAGACGAGGAGATCATTTTACAAGATGTGTGCCAAAACGTGGGTATCAGTTCCGACACGCTGTCCACTCATGCCGCGCAATCAAGACGGCGGCACCTGCCCCGTCGTCACTTTGGCGCCGATACAGCATCCTGTTCACCGTCTGGCCGATTGGGACCTGCGTACCACCAGCGATGGCACCTGTCCCCCAGGGACTCCCTGCCGGGCGGGCACTCCACGATCAGCTCCACCTCGCGGACGCCGGCCTGCGCCGCGGCCCGGAGCACCGCCTGCACGTGGCGGTACGGCGCCCACCGGTCCGCCACCAGGTGCAGCACGCCGGTGCGGTCGCCGCGCAGGGCGTAGTCGTCCCGCAGCCGGGCCGCCAGCCGAGACTCGCTCATGGGGCCGGGGACCGGGGCGCCCGGGATCCACACGCGGCCGTCGCGGTCCACGCCCACCGTGAGCGGGCCGCGCATGACGGGCGTGGCGGTCCGCGCCTCCGCCAGCCGCGGCCCGCCGACGGCCGGCGTGATCACCATGGCCACGATGACGAGCAGCACCATCATCCCGATCATGGGAACCGACACCGCATCCGGTCGCGGCGCACGCATCCGTTCGTCCATCCGCATCTTCCCCTCCGTCCCGAAGTCCGCCCGCGATCCGCCATCGCAGAAGGAACGCGGGATGGAGCGGCGGTCTGCCCAGGGCGAGGAAATCCGCCGAAACGAAAGGACGGGCGCACGGCGGAGTGCCGTGCGCCCGTCCTCGTCCATCCCTCCGGCCGCCGCGCCTCGTCACGCGCGCGGCGCTGTCAGTGCAGCGCGAAGGTGTAGCTCAGGCCGCCGGAGATGGCATCCCCGTTCTGCAGGGCCGCCAGCAGCGCGACGCCGTGGACCGGGCCCAGGCGCACGCCGGCGTTCGGTCGCTCGCCGTCGTATTCCGCCAGCAGCGTGATCCACGGGCGCGGGGCCAGGGACGCGCCCCCGAACAGCCCGTCGAACTGGCGGCCCTTGGCGCGCAGGCCCAGCACGTCGTGGCCGTAGCCGATCGTGAACCCCGCGCGCCCGGCGACCGTCTCTACGTGCTTGGTGGCGACGGCGTACGTCGCGTGGTACAGCCGGGTGCCCACCACGTCGTGCGCGCCGATCGCGAGTGCCGGCAGGTACTCGCCCTCCTTGAGCACCCGGACGCGCGCGCTCACCATCCGGTCGCCGATGCCCTGCGGGACGTCGGCGTTCAGAAACGTGAGCCGCAACCCCACCTCCACGAACGCAGAAAGCCGACCGTCGCGAACCACACCTGCGCCGCGTCGTTCTCGAACGTCCGGCCGTAGTACTCGTGGTAGTGCGGCGCGATCACATTCACGTCGGCGGAGACGGCTCCGTCCGCCGCGATCGTGGCGGTGGAGATGGAGACGAGGCCGGAAGTTCCGGTGAGCGCTTGGGCTCCGACAGGCATGTGGACAAGCAACGTCGACCCGGCGATGACAAGACAACGCTTGAGAAGCGCAGACCCTTCTTTACTCAACGCCGCTCTCACGAATCACCTAGTCTCTGGAAAGTGTTAGCATTTGTCTATTCGGCACGGCTACGCAGTTCCTCCTTGGTCATGTATCCAGGGCTCACAATCTTCCAGATCCACAACACATTTGATTAGGTATTCCCAAGTTGACTCGACCCCGTCCTTTTTGACGATAATCCTTACAGGGGAAGGCCGAGAACCGGCTTCCGTGCACCTGAATACGACTCTGTCATTCTGAATTTGATATGTCACCAACCCGCTAGGCCCGCCAACAGATACAGAGCGGACCGAATGACCGGGGAACCCCAACGTTTCAGTTTTGTAGCGTTCAATGCATGTCCGTTGGTTGTTCGCCAGCATCAATGGATCGATATTTGGGGCCGACAGAGCTTCGCACGCGGCGAGCGCCACGACTCCCAGACAAACCAGGCTCTCAAGCTTCCTCCACATAGCACCAGTTCCTGTCTGTGAATTGTTAGATGCCTCCACTGTCGGGCCACACAAATCAGATAACGTTCATCCCTCCCTCTCGTCTGCGTTCCACTGCTGTACATTCCCCCACCACTCCTCCGTCCTGAACTGCCGCCCCCCGGCACGCCGCCGTAGTACCGGTACTCCCACCGGAACGCATCCGCCGCGCGTAGCCGGATGGCGCCGGGGCGCGGATGCTTCCCCACGCCGAGGGGGATCCGCAGCAACGCGCCCCCGTTCTTCCCCTGCTCGCTCGTCGTCACGAACCCGCCGAAATCAACCTCTCCGAACTGGCGCACCACGTCGAGCCGGATTCCTTGCTGATCACCCAGGAACGCGCCTGCCGTCGCGTGGATCGTCAAGCCGTGGCGGAGGTCGCGCCAGCCGGCTTCCACGAGCGCCGTCCGGCTGTCCATCGGCGAGCGCTGCCAGCCATCGCGCGCGAATGACGTCAGGCCCGTCTGCCCCAGTTCCCCGCCGGCGAACCAGCGGCCGCTGGACGTATAGGCGCGGGCGTGCACATCCGCGCCGTAGCGGTTGGGCGTGAACGCGCCGGCCGCAGCGTGGACGAAGACGTTGCGCGGCAGCCGCACGGTCTGACTCAAGGTCACCAGGCCCGGGCGGATGCGCGATTCGCCCGTCGGCAGATCGTCCTGAAGCGTGAACAGCATCTGCGCCGACAGCCGCAGACCGCGACGGAGCGCGATGCGAACCTCCGGCGCCACGCCCGTGCGCGAGCGAACGGGCTCCTCGTAGTCGCCGAAGCTGGCTTCGAACCACGGATGGACCACCACGTCCACCCGTCCAAACGACGAACTGGCCCGGGGCGCGGAAAGCAGGGCGCGGGGAAGACCGGAGAGGCTCAGCGACGCCCGCGGCCCGCCCGGAAGGTCATCGACTGAGGACGCGTCCGGGGTGGGAGCAGCCGGGTAACGCGCCGTCCCGAGCGGAACCCCGTCTACCGACGGGACGAGCACGAGTTCGCCACCATCGAGCAGGGGGTGCACGTCCGAGGCGACTTCGCGCAGGGCCCTCCGCAGATCGCGGAAGCGCGTGTTCTCGAACGTGACGAAGACGTCGCTGCCTTCCACCACCGTCGCCACGTTGGCAAAACCACGGGCGACCAGTGTGCGCGTAACGAGATCCGCGTCCCGGGAGCGGCTCAGAAGGCATGGCTGCCGCCAGCCGAGCATCGGCGGCGTGTTCGCGCGGCGTGGCGGACTGGGCGCGCAGGGGCACCGCATCCAGAACGCACGCCACAAGCACCGGGAAAATGGCAGATTGGCCGGAGCGCCAAAGATCCCACATGGCGGCTCTCCTAGAGACGCACAACGTCTGTTCAACAATAAAAGTCACGTAACAAGCGTGACGACCTGAAGCATAAGCATGGAATTCTTTGGCGTCAACTGGTAATCACTGCATCACAAACGGGATGCAGTGATCCAGTAGCCGGACGAATCGGAACGGGCGGACAAAAAAACAGAACGGGCGCACGGCGAAGTGCCGTGCGCCCGTCCTTTCATCCTCCCCCGCCGCGCCCCCTCCCGCGCGGGCGGCTGTTCATCCCCTGGGGCTCAGCGGTCGATGCCCAGCTCGTGCAGGATGAAGGCGTAGCGGAACGCCGTCTCGCGCAGGGCATCGTAGCGGCCCGACGAGCCGCCGTGGCCCGCGCCCATGTTGGTGCGCAGCACGAGCAGGTTGTCGTCCGTCTTCATCGTACGCATCTTCGCGACCCACTTGGCCGGCTCCCAGTACGCCACGCGCGGGTCGTTCAAGCCCGTCGTCACCAGCATGGTGGGATAGGCCTTGCGCTCCACGTTGTCGTACGGCGAGTACGACAGCATGTAGCGGTACTCCGCCTCGTTGGCCGGGTTGCCCCACTGCTCCCACTCGCCCGTGGTGAGGGGGATGCTGGCGTCGGCCATGGTGTTGATCACGTCCACGAACGGCACGTCGGCCACCACCACCTTGAACAGGTCCGGGCGCATGTTCACCACGGCGCCCATCAGCAGCCCGCCGGCGCTGCCGCCGCGGATGGCCAGCCGCTGGCTGGACGTCCACCGGTCGCGCACCAGGTGCTCGGCCACGGCGATGAAGTCGGTGAACGTGTTCTTCTTGTTGAGCATCTTGCCCTGGTCGTACCACTGGCGCCCCATCTCCTGCCCGCCGCGGATGTGCGCGATGGCGAAGACGACGCCGCGGTCCAGCAGGCTCAGGTTGGCGCTGCTGAACGTGGGGTCCGTGCTGCTGCCGTAGGAGCCGTACGAGTACAGCAGCATGGGCCGCGACCCGTCGCGCACCATGGGCTTGCGGTAGACGAGGGAGACGGGGACCATGGTCCCGTCGCCGGCGCGGGCCCAGGTGCGCTCCGTGGCGTACAGCGAGGGGTCGTAGCCGATGACCTCCGTCTGCTTCTTGAGCTCGCGCTGCCGCGTGTTCATGTCGTAGTCGTACACAGACGACGGCGTGACCATGCTCTGGAAGCCGAAGCGCAGCGTGTGCGTGTCGTACTCCGGGTTGCTTCCCGGGCCGGCCGCGTACACCGGCTCGGCGAACTCCACCGTGTGCTCGTCGTTCGTGCGGATGTTGCGGATGCGGATCATCCGCAGCGCGTTGCCCCGCTCGTACATCACCAGGTGGTCGCGGAACACGTCGAAGCCGTCCAGCAGCACGCTGTCGCGCTGCGGCACCAGCTCGCGCCACGCGGTACGGGACGGGTCCGACTCCGGCGCCCACATCAGCTTGAAGTTGGTGGCGCCGTCCGCGTTGGTGCGGATGAGGAAGCGGCCGTCCTGGTGATTCACGGAGTACGACACGTCCTTTTGCCGCGGCGACACCATGCGCATGGCCTCCGTGGGCCGGTCGGCGGGGATGACGTACGCCTCGCTGCTGGTGAAGCTGCCGCTGTTCACCACCAGGTAGCGGTCGTTCTTGGTGCGGTACACGCCGGCGCGAAAGAGCACGTCCGGCTCGTGGTACACCTGCACGTCGGCGGACGCGGCCGTGCCCAGCGCGTGGCGAAAGACACGGTCCGGGCGCTGCGCCTCGTCCGTGCGGGTGTAGAACAGGTGCCGGTTGTCCGCCGCCCACGTGGCGCCGAACGACACGTCGTCGATGCGCTCGGGAAGGATCTCGCCCGTCTCCAGGTTCTTCACCATGAGGGTGAAGTGCTCGGCGCCGCTGGTATCCACCGCGAACGCCAGCATGCGGTGGTCCGGCGAGACGCTGAACGCGCCGAGGGAGTAGTAGCGCGCGCCCTCGGCCATGCGGTTCATGTCGAAGATCACCTCCTCGGGCGCCTGCATGCTGCCGCGCCGCCGGACGAAGATGGGGTACTGCTTGCCCTCTTCCGTGCGCGAATAGTAGAAGTACGGGCCGATGCGGTCGGGCACGCTCAGGTCCGTCTGCCGCAGGCGGCCCAGGATCTCCTGGTACAGCGTCTCCTGCAGCTGGCGGGTGCCCGCCATGGCCGAGTCGGCGTAGCGGTTCTCCGCCTCCAGGTACGAGATCACCTCGGGGTTCTGGCGGTCGCGCAGCCAGAAGTAGTCGTCGGTCCGCACGTCGCCGTGCAGGGTGTCGGTCTTGGGGACCACGCGCGCCACGGGGGGCGACGGCAGGTCCCGCGCGGTCTGGGCGGCGGCCGGCGCGGTGGCGACGGCCAGGGCCAGGAGCGCGAGCGCGCGAACGGTGTTTCGCGACATGGTGGCTCGGGGAGCAGAGTGTGCGGAAAACTTAGCAGTGGCAGGATAATCGTCCGCGGGCGCGGGCGAAAGGGGACGGAAACGTGCGGCGGGGGAACCGGGCGCGCCATGCCCCGCTATCAAGGCTCCAGCACGGGACGATGCGGTGCGCGAACGGGGCGCCGACGACGGCTTCGGCCCCCGGCCCGGGGAACGCCATCGCACCGCTGAAGTATCTCAGTTCTCAAGCACGCCGCACGCAAGGGCCGGCCGGTCACCATCCCGAGATTCGGAGGACGCATGCCACGCGGAAAGATCCACGCCGACGTCACGCAGACCATGGGCGACACGCCGCTCATCCAGCTCAACCGCCTGGGCACGGGGCTGCCGGGGCGCGTGGTCATCAAGCACGAGGGGTTCAACCCCTTCAACAGCGTCAAGGACCGCATCGGCGCGGCCATGGTGGACGACGCGGTGGAGCGCGGCGTGCTGCGGCCGGGGATGGTCGTCGTGGAGCCCACCAGCGGAAACACGGGGATCGGCGTGGCGTACGCGGCCGTGGCGCGCGGCTTCCGCTGCATCTTCGTCATGCCGGAGACGATGACGGTGGAGCGGCGCAACATGCTGCGCGCGCTCGGCTGCAGGCTGGTGCTCACGGAGGGGCCCAAGGGGATGAAGGGCGCCATCGCGCGGGCGGAGGAGATCGCCGGCAAGCTGGGCGAGCGCGCGTGGATGCCGCGCCAGTTCGACAACCCGGCCAACCCGGAGATCCACTACCGCACGACGGGGCCGGAGATCTGGACGGACACGGACGGCAAGGTGGACGTGTTCGTGGCCGGCGTGGGCACGGGCGGCACCATCACGGGCGCGGGCCGATACCTCAAGGAGCGCAAGCCGGACCTGCGGATCGTCTGCGTGGAGCCGGCGGAGAGCCCGGTGCTTTCCGGCGGATCGCCGTCGCCGCACAAGCAGCAGGGGATCGGCGCGGGGTTCGTCCCCGGCAACCTGGACACGGGCATCTACGACGAGATCGTCACGGTGACCAACGACGACGCCATCGCCACGGCGCGGCGGCTGGCGCGCGAGGAGGCCATCTTCGCGGGGATCTCGTCCGGCAGCATCACCTGGGCGGCGCTGCAGGTGGCCGCGCGGCCGGAGATGGAAGGCAAGCTGATCGTCTCCATCATCTGCGACTTCGGCGAGCGGTACCTGTCCAACCCCGTGTACGCGGAGTTCCCGGACGAGGACTTCAGCGAGTTCGAGGAGGCGCTCGCCGTGCCGGCGTAAAGTCGTCCCGCGGAGTCCTCACCCGGGCTTGCAGACCTCGCCCACCCTCTCCCACGAGCTTCGTGGAAGAGGGTGTGCACTTTCCCGGGGGATCCGCGCCTGCGCGCGTCTCGAGCCAGGGCGCTTTACCTTCAGCCGTTCAGCAGCCGCACGTCCCAGTCCAGCGTGGCGAAGATGTACTCCGCGGAGAACATGGCCGGGCGCGTGAAGCCGGAAAACGACGCGGAGGCTCCCCCGTTCACCGTGCCCCCGCTGGGCGCGTTGAAGGTGAACGTTCCCGTCGGCGCCCCGTTCGCCCCCGTGCCGTGGAAGATCAGGCTCGCGCCCGAATAGCCGAACAGCCGGTTCAGGTCTGCGTCGATGGGCTGCAGGTTGATCGTCCACCCGTCCTTCTTCTCCCGCAGCACCATGTCGCGGCGGTTGACGACCAGCGAGATGGCCGAAGCCACCGCGAGCAGGTTGCCGGCGCGCTTCTCGTACTCGTGCCTGCGTCCGCCGGCCACGATGGGGACGCGCACGAACCCGGGATCATGGAACGAGTCGCCGTACGACCTGGGGGCGCTGGCGTTCCTGCACTTTGCGAGGTTCAGCGCATACTCGCTCGTGATGTAGTTGTAGCCGGCGTTTCCCTGGGCGCACAGCACCACGACATCCTCCGCGTTGCCCTCCATGTAGACGCTCAGGTTTGACCCGAGCCCGATGGAGAACGGCGAGCGGCCGATAAGCACCCCCGTTCCGCAGCCTTGCGCCGAGACGGTGCCGATAGGGCCGTAGCCCGAGGCCGCAGCCAGGGCACGGCCGCTCGTCGTTGCGTCGATCTTGTCAAACGTGACGACGTTCCCATCCGCCCCAGCCAGGTAGACGCCGCCGCCCAGCACCCACTCGAAGTCGGTGTCACCAAGCGGATTGCGGACCCACGGAAAGACGTTCATCGTGCCCGCGTTGCGATCCAGGTCCGTCACGAAGTACAGCGTCTCCCCAATCCGCACCTGGAAGGGATACTGCCCCACCGCGCCGTAATCCTCCATCCAGCTGGGAAAGAAAGTGGTTACGCCCCCAATGGTGGTGCGCTGGGTGGTGGAGTTGACCCCGGTGGCGAAGGTGCTGTCGGTCAGCGTTTGCCACCCACCGGTCAGGCTGACGCCCGCAACCACGCTGTTCAGCAGGCCGGAGCCGCAGAGGTAGCACTTTACCGTGCCTAGCTGCATGAAGTTGTTGTTCGACGCCGCGATCTGGGCGATCCCCGCAAAGCCGAAGTAGCTCACCGTGATGCCGCCGGTAAAGTTCAGGAGCCGGCATCCCTCGAACGCCAGCCCTACGCCGCAGGTCCGGCTCGCGAAGGTCGAGCCGCCCGTCCCCCTGACGGCGAGATGGCCGTTCCAGGTGCATTCCTGCCAGTTCCTCAACCGCAGCACCTCCTGCATACCCTGGCGCGCCGTGAGCCGCATGTCTCCGCGCACGCCCGGCGTCTTGCCGACCATGCCGTACGCCGTCACCGGTCCCCACACGAGGCCCGTGTGGGTCGAGAAGTCGCCCGTGACGTCCGCCTCGTCCACCGCGTTCACGGCGATGAAGTCGCCGAACGCCTGCAGGGCCGTGAAGGAATCCGCTGTCCCGTCCACCGCGCCGAAGTGGTACGGAGTCAGCGCCTTTCCGGAAAGGTCGCGCACCCACGCGCCCTGACCGGAGCTTCCGCCCTGCGGCACGACGTACACGCCCTGCTGTGGATCGCTCGCCACCTGGGTGGCGAGGTTCGCAGCGCGGTACACGAACAAACCTTCCCTGCCGCTCTCCGACAGGAACGCGGTAGCCCCTGCCAAGGGATTGGCGATCGCAGCCAGTGCCGTACGGCTGCCCACAACATCCATACTCATATTGTCTCCATGTGTACGCAGTGAATAGAAGCGAAGAACCGGCAGGCATCAGGCCCAGCGAGGGCTAACATTCCTTGCTTTGCGATGGTCGTGAGCAGGCGCGACGCCGCTTGCAAAGTCCAATTTATGTCTGATTAAGGCTACAACCAAGCGCCTCGCCGTGCTTGTTCACCGCATCCAACACCAAAGTCTGGTTGTCGCCTCCGTGCCCCGCCGTCATCGTTACAACCGTTCCCTTGCGCGGTTTCGTACTTTGGTGCAGACCTAGGATGGGCATCACCGACACCCCGCACCCCGCCGCGCCATGACGCTCACCGAGACCGACGTCCCGGCCCTCGTCCGCGACCTGCAGCGCATCGCCGAGTTCGAGGACCTGGACGAGCGCGCGCTGCTGTGGCTCGCGGAGAACGGCGAGACGCGCTCCCTCGCGTCGGGCGAGGTGCTGTTCCGGGCCGGCGACCCGGCGGATTCCATGTTCGCCCTGCTGGAAGGCGAGGTGCACGCGCTGCCGCAGGGGGCGCCGGACTCGCGCGCCTTCATCGCCCGGGCGGGCGAGATCTCGGGCAAGCTGCCGTTCTCCCGGATGACGCGCTGGGCCGCCACGGGGCGCGCGGTCATGCCGTCGCGCGTCTTTCTCTTTTCCGAGTCGCGCTTTCCCGACCTGCTGCGCGCCATCCCCGCCCTGGAGCAGCGGCTCATCACCCTCATGGTGGAGCGGGTGCGCTACACCACGCGGACGGCGGAGCAGTGGGACCGGCTGATGGCGCTGGGCAAGCTCTCGGCAGGGCTGGCGCACGAGCTGAACAACCCCGCCGCCGCCGCGCGCCGCTCCGCCCACCGCCTGCGCGAGATGCTGGACGGCCTGCGCGAGGCCACCCTGCAGTTCGTGGACAGCGACGAGGCGCGCGACGCCATCAACACGCTGCTGGCCGGGCGCAACTCCACGCCGGAGTCGGATTCGTTTCTGCGCAGCCAGCGTGAGGAGGCGCTGGCCCTGCGGCTGGAGGAAAAGGGCGTGGACCGCGCATGGGACATCGCGGGCTCGCTGGCGGACGCGGGGCTGGACGCGGACGACCTGACGGCGTGCACGCTGCCCCCGGCCGCGTTCACCTGGCTGGGCGCGGACCTGGCCGCGGACACGCTGCTGCGCGAGATCGAGGATGCGTCCGCGCGCATCTCCTCCCTCGTGAGCGCGGTCAAGTCGTACTCGCACATGGACGGCGGCACGGCGCGGGTGCCCACGGACGTGCACGCGGGGCTGGAAAGCACGCTCACCATGCTGGCCCATCGCATCCGCCTGTGCGGCGCGCACGTGGAGCGCGACTACACGCCGGGGCTGCCGCTGGTCTCCGGCCATCCCGGCGAGCTGAACCAGGTGTGGACGCACCTGCTGGACAACGCCATCGACGCCGTGCAGCGCGACACGGGACGCATCACCATCCGCACGGCGCTGCGCGACACGCACGTGCTGGTGGAGATCTCGGACAACGGGCGGGGGATTCCGGCGGAACTGCAGGCGCGCATCTGGGAGCCGTTCTTCTCCACCAAGCCCGTGGGCGAGGGCACGGGGCTGGGGCTGGACGTGGTGCACACCATCGTCACGCAGGGCCACGCGGGGATCATCGATGTGGATTCCGTGCCCGGCGACACGCGGTTCTCCGTGCTGCTCCCCATCCGCCCCCCCGTCGCGTTCGGCGTGCTGGGGACGGACGGGGCGTCGAACGGGGATGGGGGAGGCGGGGCGGAACCCGGGCCCGACGCGTCCGGGATATGATCGGCTGACAGGCCGGCCCCGGGCAGAGCGAATGAATTCGCCGCTGGAAATTCGCGAAGTCCGCCTGCGCGGACTGTCCGTCACGGGTGAGTGGCACGCCAGGACAGGCTCTCTCCGGAAGTGAAGTTCTCCCCCTCCTGCCCGCGAAGCGGGGGAGGGGGCTCTCCGCCCAGGCCGGCAGCCCGCCCACCCGGCAGATCCATCTCACCTCCCCAGGGTTTTTTGGGGGAGGTCGCGAGGAACGAGCGGGTGGGGGCGCGGCCCGGCGCGCGGCCCGGCCCGGCGGACGCGATGGACGTCCGCGCCCGCCCGGCAGAGCCTTGCGCGGTTTGCTATCTTCGGACGTTCGGCGGCGACCCGGCCGCCCATCCAGGCTTTTCAGAGAGGAACACGCACGCATGGCAACCCGCCCCGTGCTCCTGACGGTGGACGACGACCCCCAGGTGCTCAGCGCCGTGGAGCGCGACCTGAAGCGCCGCTACGTCCGCGAATACCGCATCCTCTCCGCCTCCACGGGCGAGGAGGGGCTCAACCTGCTGCGCCAGCTGGCCCTGCGCGGCGAGCCCGTGGCGCTGCTGCTGGCCGACCAGCGCATGCCCGGGCTCAGCGGCGTGGAGTTCCTGGAGGCCGCCGTCCCGCTGGCGCCCGACGCCAAGCGCGCCATCCTCACGGCCTACGCCGACGTGGACGCGGCCATCGGCGCCATCAACCGCGCCGGCGTGGACTACTACTTCCAGAAGCCGTGGGATCCGCCGGAGCAGCACCTGTATCCGGTGATCGACGACCTGCTGGACGACTGGCGCGCGTCGTGGCGGCCGGGGTTCGAGGGCATCCGCGTCATCGGCCCGCGCTGGTCGCCGCAGGTGCACGACATCAAGGACCTGCTGGCCCGCAACCAGGTGCCGTACCGCGCCATGGACGTGGAGTCCGGGGGCGAGGGCACGGCGCTGCTGCAGGCCGCCGGGCTGGACCCGCTGCAGCTCCCCGTCGTCGTCTTTCCCGACGGCGGCGCGCTCGTGCAGCCCTCCCCCCGCGACGTGGCGGCGCGGGCCGGGCTCAAGACGCAAGCGGAGCGGCCGTTCTACGACCTGGCCATCGTGGGCGCGGGGCCCGCGGGGCTGGCGGCGGCCGTGTACGGCGCGTCGGAGGGGCTCAAGACGGTGGTGCTGGATGCGGAGGCGCCCGGCGGGCAGGCGGGCACGTCGTCCCTGATCGAGAACTACCTGGGGTTCCCCCGCGGGGTGAGCGGGTCGGACCTGGCGCGGCGGGCGGTGACGCAGGCGCGCAAGTTCGGCGCGGAGATCCTGGTCCCCGTGCAGGTGACGGGGCTGCGGACGGAGGGCCCGTACCGCTTTCTGCAGACGTCGGACGGGAACGAGCTCAGCTGCCACGCGGTGATGATCACCAGCGGCGTGCAGTACCGGAAGCTCGAGGCGGCCGGCGTGGAGCCGCTCACGGGCGCGGGGATCTACTACGGCTCCACGATGACGGAGGCGCTGTCGTGCAAGGACCGCGACGTGGTGATCGTGGGCGCGGGGAACAGCGCGGGGCAGGCCGCGGTGTACCTGGCCACGGTGGCGCGCACGGTGAACATCGCGCTGCGGGGCGACGACCTGGGCAAGACCATGTCGCGCTACCTGGTGGACCAGATCGAGCGGACGGAGAACATCCGCGTGCTGCGCCGCACCATCGTCTGCGCCACGCACGGCGACGGGCGGCTGGAGCAGGTGACGCTGCAGGGGCCGGAGGGGCAGACGCGCACGCTGGAGGCGGCGGCGCTGTTCGTCTTCATCGGCGCCATGCCCAACACGGACTGGCTGGACGACTGCGTGATGCGCGACGGGCGCGGCTTCATCCTCACCGGGCCGGACGTGATGCGGGACGGCAAGCCGCCGCGCGACTGGCCCCTGGAGCGCGACCCGTTCCTGCTGGAGGCCAGCGTCCCCGGCATCTTCTGCGCGGGCGACGTGCGGCACGGCTCCGTCAAGCGCGTTGCGTCCGGCGTGGGCGAGGGATCCGTGGCCATCTCCTTCGTGCACCAGTACCTGGCGGACCTGTGACCGCCCCCATGCACGACCCGGCGGACACCATCCTCTTTCCCACCTTCGCCCCCGAGGTGGTGGAGGACGTGAAGCGGTGGGGGACGCTGGAGGAGGTGCCGGCCGGGGGCGTCCTCTTCACCGAGGGGGACACGGACTACGACCTGTTCCTGGTGGTGGACGGGCGCGTGCGCATCACCAAGATGGTGGGCGGCGAGGAGCAGCTGCTCACGGTGCACGAGGCCGGGGCGATCGCGGGGGAGATCGGCATCCTTTCCGGCGCGCCCGCGATCGCCACGGGGATGGCCGTGGAGCCGGCGAAGGTGCTGCGCATCCCGGTCGCCGCCTTCCGGCAGATGATCGCAGAGTCCACCCCGTTCAGCCGGACGGCGCTGCAGGCCCTGAGCGGCCGCACCAAGGACGTGGACGCGCAGATGCGTCAGCAGGAAAAGCTGACGGCGCTGGGGCGGATGGCGGCCGGGCTGGCGCACGAGCTCAACAACCCCGCCGCCGCCGCCCGCCGCGCCGCCGCCGCCCTGCGCGACGAGGTGGCGGCGGCGCAGCGGCGCTCGCTGGACCACGACTGCCGCCTGGACCCGGCCCAGCGCGACGCCCTGCGCGCCCTGTACGTCCGCCTGTCCGCCACCGCGGCCCCGCCGAAGCTTGCCGACGCGCTCGCCCGCTCGGACGCGGAGGACGCCGTGGCGCTGTGGCTGGACGAGCGGGGGATGGAGGATGCGTGGGAGTGCGCGCCGGCGCTGGTGGACGCGGGGCTGGACGCGGCGGGGCTGCAGGCGCTGGACGGCACCTTCGCGGGGGACGCGCTGGAGGCCGCGGTGGAGTGGCTGGCGGGCACGCTGCTGATGACCACCCTGGCGGGGGAGCTGGAGGGGAGCGCGGGAAAGATCTCCACGCTGGTCAAGGCCATCAAGGAATACAGCTACATGGACCGCGGCAAGCTCCAGCGCCTGGACGTGCACGACGGGCTGGAGAGCACGCTGGCCATGCTGGGGCACAAGCTGCGGTCGGGGATCACCATCCACCGCGAGTACGACCGCACGCTGCCGCCCATCTGCGCGTCCGGCAGCGAGCTGAACCAGGTGTGGACCAACCTGGTGGACAACGCCGCCGCAGCGATGGGCGGGCGCGGCAACCTGTGGATCCGCACGGGGCGCGAGGGGCTGGACTCCGTGCGCATCGAGATCGCCGACGACGGGCCCGGGATTGCGCCGGCGGTGCTGCCGCGCATCTGGGAGCCGTTCTTCACCACCAAGGGCGTGGGCGAGGGGACGGGGCTGGGGCTGGACATCGCCCGGCGCATCGTGGAGCGCGGCCACGGGGGCGGCATCCGCGCCGTCAGCCGCCCCGGCGACACGCGCTTCGTCGTCACCCTGCGCATCGACGGGCCGCCCAAGGCCGCGGCGGCCTGAACTGCGGGTTACAGGGGACAGGTTACAGGTTACAGGTTACGGCCTGCGGAAACCGCGTTCTCTTTCGATTCAACACGGACGGAGCTCGGGCCATGAAGAAGTGCACGCACCAGGACCAGATCGACGAGACGGTCAAGCCGGGGACGCCGGACGGATGCGCGGAGTGCCTCGCGAGCGGCGACTGGTGGGTCCACCTGCGGATGTGCCTTACGTGCGGCCACGTGGGCTGCTGCGACAGCTCGCCCAACCGCCACGCCACGCGGCACTTCCACGCCACCAGCCATCCCATCGTGCAGTCCTTTCAGCCGGACGAGGACTGGCGCTGGTGCTACGCCGACGAGGTCGAGGTTCCCAATCCCAACGCCGCCGCCTGATTCCTGAGCGCGGCGGGGTTTTACGGCGTTTGAACGCAGAGTTCGCGGAGTGAAACAGAGAGTACGCAGAGTCGGGGCGAGCTGACTCTGCGTACTCTCTTTTCTACTCTGCGAACTCTGCGTTGAATGCTCTTTGCCCTCCCGCGCCGGTCACTCCGCGGCCGGGACGAAGCGCAGGCGCAGGGGCGGGTCCGCGCGGAGAGCGACGAGGCCGCGCGGGCGCACGGGCACGGCATCCGCGGGCTCCACGGCGTGCGTACGGAGGAGGACGGCCAGAAACGCGTGCAGGTGGCCCGGCACCAGCGCCGCGGCGGGACAGCGCCGCGGCCCCGCCCCGAACGCCAGCACGGACCCGCGCGGCCGCCCCGCCGCCTCCGCCGGCGCGAACCGCTCAGGCCGGAACTCCGACGGGCGGTCCCACAGCGCCGGGTGCCGCTGCATGGCGTACGGCGACACGGAAACGACGGCATCCGCCGGGATCTCCACCTCCCCCAGCCGCACGGCGCGCGCGGCGGTGCGGCCCAGCATCCATGCGGGCGGATACAGCCGCAGCACCTCGCTCTCCACGCGGCGCAGCAGGGGCAGGCGCGCGGCGCGTCCGTCATCCCCCGCGGCCCGCAGGTCCTCCCGCAGCCGCGCCTGCGCGTCCGGGTGCGTGGCCAGCACGTGCAACGTCCACGCGAGCGTCGTCCCCGTGGCGTTGTAGCCGTTCAGCAGCGTGCGCAGGACGGCCGTGCGCAGCGACGCCACCCCCCGCCCCCCGTCCGACAGCCCCGCGCGGCGGATGATCCAGTCCGTCGCCGCGTCCTGCGCCGCGCCCGCGTGCTCGTACGCCCGGGCCAGCTCGGGCGAGCCCCCGGCGCCGTCGCGGAACAGGCCGTTGCCCCAGCACTCCTCCACGAATCCGATGGCGGCCACGAACGACTCCGCCAGCCCGCCGCCGGGATCCACCCCGAAGAGCAGGCGGGCCGTGGAGCGGAACGTCCGCTCCTTGAGCGCCGCCTCCACGCAGACGGGCTCGCCCTCGCGCAGGGAAGCGGCGAACGCGCGGGCGGCATCCTCCATCTCCCGCGCCGTGTCCCCCGCCGCCGCGCGCGCACCGGCGCCGCGGCCCAGGCGCAGCAGCAGCGAGCCCGCCGGGGCGTACTGCCCGGCGAGCTCGGCGTAGGGGTGGTACGGGTTGCGAAAGGCGCCCTCGCGGTCCCCCAGCACGCGCGCGGCCAGGTCCGGCCGGTTGACGAGAAAGGCGGGGCGCCCGCCCGCCCGGTACGGGACGACGGCGCCCCCCGTGCGGCTGAGGTTCAGGTAGAAGGCGGCGTGGTCGCGCGCGTCCGCCACGCGCGGGTAGGACGGCGCGGCCACGGTCCCCGGCTCAGCGGGCGGCGTGCGCGCCGCCTTCAACCGCGTTCTCGTACGCCGACCCGCCGGGGCCCTGCGCGTAGTTGTACGAGGGCTGCGCGTAGTTGTACGCCGCGTCCGGCGCCGGCTCGTCCGCGTAGTTGTACGACGGGTCGCCGTAGTTGTAGGACGGGTCCGGGTAGTTGTACGAGGCAGCGCCCTCCGCCGGAGCAACGTGCGAGGAAGCTGCGGACGCCTGGCTCGCGGGATCCGCTTCCGCGTAGTTGTACGCCGGCGGCGGCTTGGGCAGCCAGTTGTACGTCGCTCCGGGCACGCCCGCGTGCGCGGCGGCGGGTGCGGCATCCGCCTGGGCCCAGTTGTACGACGGGGGCGGCTTGGGCACCCAGTTGTACGATGCTCCGGGCACCCCCGCGTGCCCGGCGGCGGGGGCCGCCTCGGCCTGGGCGTAGTTGTACGCCGGCGGGCGGATGGGCACCCAGTTGTACGACTCCGCCCGCGCGTCCCGTGCGCCGCCGCCGGCGAACGCGTCCGCGTGCTGGAACCGCGGGGCGGCCGCGCGCGCGCCGTCCGCCTGCGCCCAGTTGTACGACGGCGGCGGCTTGGGCACCCAGTTGTACGACGCCCCGGGCACGCCCGCGCCGCCGCCGGTGAGGGCGTCTGCGTGCTGGAACCGCGGCGCGGCCCCCTGCCCTGCGTCCGCGTGGGCCCAGTTGTACGTCGGGGGCGGCTTGGGCACCCAGTTGTACGTCGCACCGGGCACGCCCGCGCCGCCGCCGGTGAAGGAATCCGCGTGGCGGAACCGCGGCGCGGCCCCGCGTTCGGCGTCCGCCTGGGCCCAGTTGTACGACGGAGGCGGCTTGGGGACCCAGTTGTACGACGCTGCATCCGTCCCCGCGGTGCCGTCCTCGACGCCCGGGGCGGACTCCTCGTAGTTGTAGCCGGCCGCGTGCGCCGCATCCCCCTGCGCGTAGTTGTAGACGGGGGGGCGCGGCCAGTTGTACGCGGCGGCGCGCGCGGGCTGCGGGTCCGCCTGCGCCCCCGCCGCGGCGCGCTCCCAGCGGTACTCCGCCGCCGGGCACGCGCCGGCCGCCGCCTGCACCTGCTCGCCGCCCAGCCGGGCGTCTTCGGGAAGCTCGCCCGTTACGAGGTGCGATACCAGCACGTCCTGCGGCAGGTCGTAGTGGTTGCCGTCCAGATCGCGGAACAGTGGCATGACCGTCTCCTGGCGTGTGGGTGGATGGACGAACCGCCGGCTTACTCCAGCCCGTACAGCGTGACGTCGAAGTTGATGGAGATGCGCTCCCCGGGCGCCGTGAGCTGGTCCACCCGGTGGGGAACGAAGCTGGGGAAGATGACCAGCTTGCCGGCCTCGGGAAGGACGGTGTGCTGCACGGACTCCCAGACGGAGCGCGCCGCCACGCGCCCCGTCCGCGGGTCCAGCAGCACCAGCGCGCCGGGATTGGCGCCCGGCGCGGGGGGCGGCACCTCCACGTAGTACACGCCCACCAGGTCCGTCTTGCTGTGCACGTGCTCGTGCTGAAAGCCGCCCGTGCGCAGGATCACGGACCACCCCGTGTACTCGTACCGGAACTGGCGCGGCGCCCCCGCCGTAAAGCTGGCCCGCCCCCATTCGGCCAGGTACGCCTCGATCTGCGTGTTGATCCAGGACCGAAAGGCCATCACGGGCGGGATGGGCGCGTCCAGCAGGTCCAGCCCGGACTGCCAGCCGTGGTTCACGGTGGTGAACGGCGACCGGTCCCGGTCCATCCGCTCGCGCTCGCGCACGAACGCCGCGAGGTCGCGGTTCATCGCCTCCCCGTGGGGATTGCGCGCCTCGGCGATGAGCGTGGGAAAGGCGGAGGTGAGCTGCATGGCTCCGCCGGCGGGGTGTGGGGGCATGCCTGTGCGCGTGCGTGCGGGACGTGGACGAAGGCAACAAACACTCGCCAATTCGGACGTAATTTAGCAGATCTACCCGCCGTTCGGCAACGGTCGCCGCGCGGCGCCCCGGCCGCGACGCGCGTATTGACCCGCGCCGCGTTTCGCGCGACTATTGAGGCTTCCCCGCCCCATCGCCCCGCCCGAATCCATTCCGCATCCATTCCGAAGGAGCCGCTTCCATGTCCGACGTCATCCCGGCCGATTCCGCGCAGCCGTCCCCCCCCCGGGGTCCCCTGGGCCCGCTGGCCGTGTCCCTGTCCGGCGGCGGCTACCGCGCGGCGGCATTCCACCTGGGCACGCTGCGCTTTCTGAACCACGTGGACCTGCTGGACGACGTGGTGGGGCTGTCCACCGTGTCGGGCGGCACCATCTGCGGGATGGCGTGGGTGGTGAGCCAGCTGGACGGCAAGCCGTTCACGGAGTTCTACACGGAGTTCTCGTCGTACCTTCGGCAGACCAACGTCATCCAGCAGGCGCTGGACGGGCTCACGGGCGACCGCGACCACGGCAGCGCCGCGTGGGCCAGCCTCATCCGCAGCGCGGCGGACGTGTACGCGCGGCCGGACCTGTTCGGCGACCGGCGCTTTGCCGAGGTGCTGGGCAGCGACACCCTGCAGCTGGAAGAAGCCATCTTCAACTCCACGGAGTTCCACACGGCGCGCGACTTCCGCTTTCGGCGCAGCAGCAGCGAGCGGGCGCTGCTGGGCAACCGCAACTACCGGCTGCCCAAGGAGGTGGCGCAGCACATCCGCCTGGCGGACATCGTGGCGGCCAGTTCGTGCTTTCCCGGCGGCTTCGAGCCGTTCGTCTTTCCCCAGCACTTCCACTGGACGGCGCAGTACCCGCTGGACGCGGCGCTCGACGACCTGGGGAGCGACTTTCGGCACGGGCTGCCGCTCATGGACGGCGGCATCTACGACAACCAGGGGATCGACAGCCTGCTGCAGGCGTTCGACGAATCGTCCGCGTGCACGCTGCTCATCAGCGACGTGAGCGCGCAGAACAGCCAGATGTACGACGTGCCCCCCAACCCCACCCGCCGCGGGTGGATCACCCTGAACGGGGTGAGCTGGCTGGCGTGGGGGCTGTTCGCCCTGGCGCTGGCGGCGGCCGTGGTGCTGGCCTGGCACGGCGCCGAGGAGGCGCGCGTGGGCGACTGGACGTGGCAGGACTACCTGCTGTACCTGGTGCCGGGCGCGTTCACCGCGGCCGTGGCCGGTGCGCTGGTGTGGGCCCGCCGCCGGCTGAGCGACGCCAACACCATGCTGGAAAAGACGATGGACCTGCGGGCGTGGCCGTCGTTCCGCAAGCTCACCGTGCCGGAGTTCACGCAGATGCTGGTGCTGCGCGCCACGTCGCTGCTGGCGCTCACGTCCAGCATCTTCATGGACCGGGTGCGCGGGCTGGTCTTCAAGCAGGCGTACAGCGATCCGGACTTCAAAGGGCGCCGCATCAGCAACCTCATCTACTCGCTGACCCGCGACGACGCGCCGCTGTTCACCACGCACCCGTGGCTCAAGCCCAAGCCGCACCTGGTGTCGCTGGCGCAGCAGGCGGAGAAGATGCCCACGACGCTGTGGTTCACGGGCGACAAGCAGTTCTACACGGTGGAGGCCGCGGGCGAGGCCACCACGTGCTACGTGCTGCTGCGGCACATCGTGAAGCACCGCGCGGGGCAGTACGAGACGGAGGGCCTGCCTCTGCACGGGCTGTACACGCGCCTGCGCCGGGAGTGGGAGGTGTTCCAGCGCGACGCCGTGTGGCTGCCCGTGGGGGAGACGGCGATGGAGGGAAGTGTGGGAGTGCGTTAGTACGAAAGTGCGAAAGTGCGAAAGTGCGAAAGTGGGATCGCGGCGGGGGATGGG
>JAESFL010000254.1_pt1 | contig 45456 bp, 42 predicted proteins | sample 9269401 | NCBI WGS metagenome assembly JAESFL01 (sample SAMN14506025, study PRJNA617098) | algae metagenome | isolation source: Gloeocapsa sp. UFS-A4-WI-NPMV-4B04 and co-occurring heterotrophs from desert... | place: USA: Utah | collected 2006-10-01 | reverse complement strand
AGAGCGCACCGTCGAGGGGCTGTGGACCGCGATCGGCCGCCTCGTCGATGTGTTCACGCCCACTGAGTGCGCCAACTACTTCGCCGCCGCAGGCTATGATGCAGCCTGATCGGATTCCGCTCTAGCGCCCACTCGCCAACGCCGATTGCGTCATCTGGATCATGGACGCCTGGACCCAGCGCCGCAGCAGAGCCTTGAGCGGCGAACTGGCTTCCAAAGCGGCCTTGAACTCCCCGGCCCTGACCCGGCGACTGACCCTGCCACCTGGATGAAGGTCTCGAGAGGTGTGTAATCGACGCCGAGGACGACGGCGTCGCCCGTCATGCCCTCCCGCCCCACCTGCGCGACCTTGGTTCGGTGGTCATCCGGCCTCATCGCCACGGCGGAGGCGAGCCCCTCCTCAGGAAATAGACGTGCTCGATAGGCCGGTTGGGCACAACCAGCACCTCCCTCACCTTCAGGGCTACTGGCTCGAAGTGCGGCTCCAAACGAGCCAGATCATCCGATGCAATGGCCTTCAGGAGGCGATTGCGGAGGGTTAACCGAGAGATCGTCATAATCTTCCCTGCTGGGGCAAGAGCAAACGGGGTCCCTCGGTCACTTGTGCCCTGACGATCATGCAAATGATCAAGTCTTTGTACGTGCGGGACGCGGCCGCACAACAACCTGGGTCGGATCTCTACAGAATCGACGAAGACTGCTGAGCGAAACCCAGCGGGATGCGTTAGCCTCACGTTAGGGCCAGGCTCAGTACCTGAACCGGGATCGGTTCGAGGAGATCGCGGGCGGCTGCTATGGGGTATCCGAAGCCGAGTATGTCAAGCTTATCGGGTGAGCCCGCGCCCAAGGACCTTGAGGTCAGGCCGCGTGGGTATCCGGGGCAGATTTGCTCCCTTGAGTATAACTCGATCCGGCGCGGAAGCGCTCCTTCCGACAACCTCGGCAGTCGATTCAACGGTGCAACAAGGCCTCATCGATGCACGTCAACCTTCGTCCTGTGAGGAGATCACGCCGCGGGCACCAGAATCGTACGGACCTGCCCAGCCGGCTCTGCCGGTTGATCCTGTGTCCTTTGCACTTATCTCAGTGTCACCGTCTGCAGACTGGACAGGGCGCAAGCGGCTGAGAGCGATGTGAACTCCCGCCCCGAATAGCGGGAAGGCCATGACTCAAACCCCTCATCTGCCCATTGTCGGTCAGCAACAATCCTCCGGCATCCGCAATCGTCTGCTCCGCACGTTGTCGTCGGACGATCTCTCGCTGCTTCAGCCGCATCTGGAGGCGGTCTCGCTCGGTCGCGGCGACGTGATGATCGATGCCAACCGGCCCATCGAGCAGGCCTACTTCCCGGAAGATTCGATCTCCTCGGTCGTGGCCATCACCCCTCGCGGTCGACGGATTGAGGTCGGCATTTTCGGATGTGACGGGATGTCGGGCACCCCTCTTCTGCTCGCATCAGACCGCACACCGCACGAAAGCTTCATTCAGGTTCCAGGCTCGGCCCTGCGTGTAGAGGCCGAACACCTGAAGCGTGCCATCCGCCAGAGCCCGTCGCTGCATCAACTCCTGCTGCGCTACGTGCAGGTCTTCAACGTGCAGGTTGCACATACGGCGCTGTCGCACGGCAGCTACACGATTGACGAGCGCCTCGCCCGTTGGATCCTCATGTGCCACGACCGCCTGGACGGGGACGATCTGCCCTTGGTCCACGAGTTCCTAGACCTGATGCTCGGCGTCCGGCGCTCTGGCGTGACCATTGCCGTTCAAATGCTGGAGGGGGTTGGCATGATCAGAGCGACACGCGGCCTGATCCAAGTTCGCGACCGGGCCAAACTCGAAGAGACGGCAGGCGGCAGCTATGGCGTACCGGAAGCCGAGTACCGCCGCCTGATCGGGGAATTCTGATGCCCCGTTATCAGCTGAATGTCAGGTATCGTGACCGCCACTTCATCGATGAGGAGGGGTGGAGCTTGCGGGCGAGATGGCACTGCGCAAGCAGGCGCCAGAGACCGTGCGTGATCTGATGAGGACCGAATCCCTGACCATGCCCGACCGGCTTGACTGCACTCTCGAGGCAACGGCCGGCGGGGTAAGGTGGTTCTGAAGCTGCCGTTCAGGGAGTTTGGCGATTGGCCATGACGAAGTTCGGCCGGTGGGCGCCACTCAGTCCTGTCGCTGTAAACACCCGCCGTCTCAGCCCTGCAGGGCGGCCTTGGTCAGTCCATCGGGACCGATTTCTTCGGCGGGATCGTGGTGGAGGAGCAATGCCAGCCGGGTTCGGGCGCGGTTCACGCGGCTTTTCACCGTGCCGACGGCTACTCCTGTGATCTCGGCCGCGTCCTCGTAGGACATACCCTCCGCCGAGACGAGAAGCAGGGCCTCCCGCTGATCGACAGGCAGTTTCGCCAGGGCTGAGCGCATATCCTCGTAATCCAGGTGGCTTTGCTGATCGGGAGCCGTTTTCAGCCTAGCCGCATAGGCTCCGTCCGCGTCGTCCACCTCGCGCTTTTTCCTGCGATGGTTGGAGTAGAAGATATTCCTCAGGATAGTGAAGAGCCAAGCATTGAGGTTCGTCCCACGCTCGTAGCGGTCGATGGCAGCCCAGGCACGCAGAATCGTATCTTGCACCAAATCGTCAGCCCGGTTGGGGTCGTGGACAAGGGAGAGGGCAAAGGCCCGCAAATTTGGCAGTGCGGCCAGCATCTCATCTCGAAGAGATGGCTCGACGCTCACGACCGTTGCCTCTCGCGGGCAGCATCGAGCTGATTCAGGAGCTCCACGAAGCGGTCTGGAAGGGGCTGTTGGGCGAGTTCATCATACATCGCCCGCAATGCCGTCCCGAGTTGTTGCCGCGCGGATGGTCCAACGGCGAGATTTGTCTCCTGTCCAGCTTGAGCGAACGGTACAACCTCCCCGGCTAGGGCAGGTCCGTCCTTGACCTTTATCATTTTCGTGATCCTTGCCCCGGCGACAGACATTCTGCGCACCTAAGAACGCACAGCTTAGGGGAAGGTTCTAAAGAATGTACGAAACCGCACATTTGCCGCAGGCGTCCTCTCCGCAACACCCGCCACGCTTGCACACGGGCCATTTGGTTGTACATCAAATCAGCGATGCCTGAGCCGCTTGCCGCTCACTCCCCGATCCCGCCGACCTCACTTCGAATGCCGGACCTCACTCAATCCTCCGTTCGCAATCGCCTGCTTGCTCAGCTCTCTTCAGAGGACTTCGGTCTCCTCCACCCGCACCTGGAACTGGTGAAGCTCGACCGGGGAGACGTTCTGATCAGGCCTAACGAACCCATCGAGCGCGTCACCTTCCTGGAGTCGGGCGTCACCTCGATCGTCGCGAACTCAGAAGGTGGTCGGCGCATCGAAATTGGCCTTACCGGACGGGATGGACTGGCGGGCACCCCCATTCTTCTGGGTGTCGACCGCACGCCTCACGAGACCTTCATGCAGGTGGCAGGCTCGGGGCTGCAGGTCCCAGCCGCAGGACTGCGGGACGTCCTTCAGCACAGCCCAGTCCTGCACAACCTGCTTCTCCGGTATGTCCAGGTCTTCACCATCCAGACCTCCCATACGGCCCTTTCGAACGGCAGCCACAAGATCGACGAGCGTCTCGCCCGCTGGCTGCTCATGTGCCACGATCGCCTCGACGGTGACGACCTGCCCCTCACGCACGAATTCATCGCTCTGATGCTGGGTGTGCGGCGGGCGGGCGTGACCGAGGCTCTCAACATCCTTGAAGGGTTGGGCATCATTCGAGCGAAGCGCAGCCATATTCTGGTTTTGGACCGCGCCGGGCTGGAAAGGGCCGCTGGCGACAGTTACGGCGTCCCAGAAGCGGAATACCGCCGCCTCATCGGTCCGATGGGCTGAGCGATGCGCCGGGACCACCGAGAGGTGCCTTGCGTCCGACGCGGCGAGCTTTGAAGCGGAGGCTAGGGAACGGTGGGTCGGCCGATGCCGTTGGAGCATCATGTGTGTACGAGACCGTACTTTCACTGTTCTGCTCGTCGAGGACGAGTGTGTCATCCGGATGTTCATCGCCGCGACGTTCTCCCGGAGGCGGGCTTTGAAGTCATTGAAGCTCCCGATGCCGCGACGGCCTTGAACTGGCTGGAGGGGGTAGGGGAGGAGGTGCTGGCGGTCATCAGGATGTGGACATGCCTCCTGGCATGGACGGTCTGGAATTGGCCCATGAGGTTCGTCAGCGATGGTCGAAGATCGGGGTGATCGTGACCTCGGCCTGCCACCGGTCGGAAGTCGACGAGATTGCGGGATGCGAGGCTTTCATCCCGAAGCCTTGCGAGCCCGAGGTTTTCATCGAAGCTCTCCAGCGCAGCGCCGCGAAATCCTAGAGCTGTTGCCACGTGCGTGGAATCAGCTCTTGTCTCTGGTTTGACGCGGTTTCTTCACGTGAGCCGGATCCACCTCACTCGAAAACGCTAAGGCTCCGGAGGAAGCCGAGTGCGGCCCTCCCGATCCGGCGAGGGCAAGTGCCCCTACGTTCAGCAGACGCCGGAATCTTTCGACACGCTGCAAGCTGCGGAATGGATATGATCCGGGACGCAAGCGGTCTCCCGGTCGCAAGGCTCAGCGGCCTCCGTCACGACGGACAGGCGCACGGCAGGAACCACGAGCCGAGAGGCGCTCGTCTGGTCTGGGCGGATGGGGTGTAGGGCTTCCATGCTGCCCTGAAGGCAAAAAGCCCCTGCGTTGTCTTGCAGGGGCTTTCTTGGATGGCCCTTGAGGGCGGACGCCCCTGGGGCTGTGGTGTTTGCGACGGCCCCAAACGGCGACGGCCCCCGCGGTGTGGCGCGGGGCCTGTCTGTGGTGTGTGTTGGTTGCGGGGACTTGAAACCACCGCCATTCATGCAAGGCATCAAGCAGATTGCGCGTGATACCAACTCAGATGGGAGAGCGCTGCAACCGCTGTGCAGAGATCAGGAGTTCTAATCCCCTCAGCTCCCGCGCTGGGACCTGCACCTCACGCCGACCCCGGCCTCCTAGCTGAACCGCGCCGAAGGCTGGTTCGCGCCCTTGACCCGCAGACGCCTGCAGCACGACGTGTTCACCAGCACGGCTGACCTTGAGGCCGCGATCCACGCCTACATCAAGTAGACCAACGCCGACCCAAAGCCGTTTACGTGGACGATGACAGCTGATGCCGTCCTCGCCAGCGTAGGGCGCCTCTGTCAACAAACTTCAAACTCGCACCACTAGGCAGTGTGGACGGATTGAGGATTTGTTAACATGCTGGGTGAGGCATCTGGCACAGCGTGTATTGAGGAGCATCAGGGTAAGCACAGCATAATAAATTCTAGCTAGCAGTCGTGCGCGGATCTGGGGTCGGATTATGAGAATGCTCGGGAGATGAAATTGGGCATCATCGGCGGATCTTTAGGATATCAGCTCCTACGTCGGATTGCCCCCGGCGGGAAGGGCGGGTACATGGCTGAGGCAGCGAACAAGGACCAGAGCAAGCTTACCGTCCTTTTTGGACCCCAGATCTGGAACGAAATCACGGGTAAAACAGTCATCGACTTCGGATGTGGAACGGGTCAAGAAGTCGTTGAACTGGTGCTTGCTGGAGCCCGTCACGTTATTGGGCTGGATATTCAGGAGCACCTGCTCGCTCAAGGCCGGAAAGCGGCCTCAAGAGCCGAAGTAGCAGACCGTTGTGAATTTTGCTTTGAGACAGATGAGAAAGCGGATGTAATTATCTGTGTCGATGCGTTTGAACATTTTGAAGAACCAGCGGATATTCTGACTAGGATGTCAGAAATGCTCGCGCCACGTGGGAAAGTCTTAATTTCTTTCGGGTGGTCGTGGTATCATCCCTTTGGAGGTCACCTCTTCTCTGTTTTCCCTTGATCACACCTGATCTTTACAGAGAAAGCTCTCATTCGGTGGAGGTCGGAATTCACTAGAGCGGGAACGAGTTAGGTGAACTCGTATCCGCAGTTCTTGAGGTAGTTACGGCACTCGTGTTCCGGGAAGGCCTCAAGGAGCTCGCCGATGGTCGTCCAAAGTGCCTCCTTGGTGCGAGCAGCGGCTTTGCGCAGCAGCGCCTTGAGCTTGGAAAAGAGCTGCTCGATCGGGTTGAGGTCGGGACTGTAGGGCGGCAGGTACAGGAGACTGGCTCCAACAGCTTGGACCGCCTCGCGCACGCCTGCTACCTTGTGAGCGGCGAGGTTATCCAAGACGACCACATCGCCGGGTGACAGGGCCGGTGCCAGCATCTGCTCGCCATAAGCCCGGAACACCTCACCGGTCATCGGCCCATCGAGCACCAGAGGCGCCATCAGGCCGGTCTCGCGCAGGCCCGCCACGAAGGTGGTCACCTTCCAGTACGGCGATCATGGCCACCCCCAATCCCATCAAGGCCGCACGGCAGATGGCCTCGGGATCGTCGGCCACCACGCGTGCTTTGTGCTCCAGTGTGGCTTCCACCCCTTCGCGGTTCCGCATCCTCCAGACGCGCAGACGCCCTGTAAGCGCCGAGCGCATGGAGATTCCGTCCAGTTTGGCCAGCTCGTTTGGTTGCCGCGGTGACTGGCGGCCCTGCAGGTATTCCGGCGACGCCACCGCAATGACATGCAGCGGCGCCAGTCGCTGGGCCACCACGCCTGGCGCCAGTTCCATGCCGCCGCCGATGGCGGCGTCAAAACCCTCTCCGACCAAATCGACCTGACGGTTCTCGAAGCTCCAATCCACCTGAACATCGGGGTAGCGCTCGATGTAGGCCGGCAGCAACGGCAACACATGGTCAAGGCCAAAGGTCAAAGGCATGCTCACCTTCAGCACGCCGGCAGGCTTGCCCGAGTGCGTCGTCACGCCGGCAATGGCCGATTGGATGGCCTCGACGCCGTCGGAGACTGACGCCAGGAAACGCTCGCCATCCTCGGTGATAGTGAGGCTGCGGCTGCTGCGCTGAAACAAGCGAACACCTAGGTTGCGCTCCAGCACGGCCACGTTTCGGCTGACCGCGGCGGGCGTCACGCCCAGTCGCCGCGCCGCGGCGGAAAAACTTCCGCACTCGGCGCTCCGGATGAAGGATTCGAGGTTGGCGAATGTTTCCATGGGCCGATCTTAAACAATCCGTTGAAGCTAGTTCTAGCCATCGATGACTAATCTGAACAGCTCCACTGCCCTATGTCCCCGCACATCCAACACGAACGAGTTCACCGCAATGTCCAACCAACCGGCAGCGTCCATTGACTACGACCGCCTGATGCGAGCCAATCTCGCCAGCGTCTTCAACGAGCGAGACGCCGGGAAACGCATCAGAGCAATTGGCAAACTCTATGCCGATGGCGCGGTGCTCTATGAACCGCCGGACACGGCAGCGGAGGGTCACGCTGCGATCGGCGAAGCGGTGACCCGTCTGCTCGCCAGCCTGCCACCGGACTTCTCTTTCACGGCGACCGGACCGGCCCTCGGCCATCATGGCATCGGCCGACTGCGCTGGCAGGGTGGGCCGCCAAACGGTCCATCCGCGGTCAGCGGCATGGACATCGCCCGCTTCCAGGATGGGCGGATCCATTCTCTCTACGTCTTCATCGAACCCACCGCCTGAGCATCACTCAGCGATTACTCAAAGGAGTTTCCCATGCCCAAGACCGGTCTCAATGCTCTGCTGCGTCCTGAAGACAGCGTACTCGTGCTGATCGACCACCAGCCTTATCAGCTCGCGAACCTCAACAGCCACGAACCGCAGATGGCGGTCAACAATGCGACGGGTTTGGCGAAAGCAGCAAAGGCGTTCGTTGTCCCCACCGTCCTGACGAGCGTGCTCGCCGAGCGCGGCGGTCTCATCTTCTCCCAGATCACCGACGTGTTCCCGGACCAGGAGGTCATCGACCGAACGCTCATCAACACCTGGCAGGATCCAAAGGTGGTCGATGTTGTCAAAGCGACGGGTCGCAAGCAGCTGATCATGGCAGGCCTGTGGACCGAGGTTTGCGTCGCCATGCCGGCGATCCAGGCTCTCGGTGAAGGCTGGGACGTGACGGTGATCACCGATGCGTCGGGCGGTACTTCGGTGGAGGCCCATGAGGTTGCGATCCAGCGTATGATCGCGGCCGGCGCGAACGTGATGACCTGGCTGGCACTGGCGGCTGAGTGGCAGCGCGATTGGGCTCGGATGGAGACAGCGGGTCCTGTCACCGAAGTGTTGAAGCAGCATGCTGCCGGCAGCGGCATCGCCTTTGTGTGGGAGCAGCAGCTGCTCAACACGCCTGTCCTGAATGCGGCAGCTTGATACGAGGGGGATGGCGAGTGTTTCGGACGAACCGCGGCAAACAAGCCAGTCCTTCGCCGCGCGCCGTCATCCCCAGCTTGGGCCGACCATTCATCGCCTCACGAGAAGGACAATAAAGATGTCGGTGGAGCGCTTCCCCATTGGACAGGAAATGGATGTCACCAACCCGAACTTCAAAGTGAGCCTGGCGCTGCTATCAGCCACGCAGTTGAAGTTCGAGATCACGGAAGGGCCGTTCGCTCGGACCGAGACCGTCGATATTCAGGTCGTACACCTCGGCAACAGCATCTTCGCTGTGAGCTGGAAGGAGAAGGACGGCGCGACCGTCACTAACGTCCAAGACTTTGATCGCGGCCTGATCCACCCGTTCGCGACGCTGCCGAATGGCGAGTTCATTCGAATGACCGGCAGATTTACGATTACCCGACCCGCGGATCGGGTCTCCGACGATCGTCCGGAGCGCAACAAGGCGCTCGTGATCGAGGCGATGACTTCACTGTTCCAGCGTCGTGACGCGTCGGCCGTCGAACGGCTCTACGCTCCCGATTACGTCCAGCACAATCCCAACATTCCCCAAGGTCGCGACGCTTTGAAGACGCTCGTTGCCGGCTTGTCGCAGGACGTCTATTACGAGCCCGGCCTGATCGTCGCCGAGGGCAATCTGGTTGCAATCCACGGCCGCATCCGCGGCTGGACGGACGCACCGCAGGTTGCGATCGATCTGTTTCGCGTCGAGGACGGTAGGCTGGCTGAGCGCTGGGACGTGTTGCAGACCGAGGTGCCAGTGACGGCGACACTCGGCGGTGTGTCGATGTTCGAACCCCACGAAGGGGCCAACCAGGCTCAGCCGGCAACGGCATAGGCTGCGTCCGGGCTCGCTTTCATGGCCGAGCGCGCGGGCTCCAGGAATATGGTGGTGGTCGACGGCGCGTCACATGTCGTAATGGTTTGCGATCCACAGGCCGTCGCGGACGAAACCAAACTGGCGGCCGAGCAAGCTCAGCCATGAGCGAGCGCCTCGTTCGGCACGTGGGAGCTGGCGCTGACGGCCGAATGGCAGCGCAACGGGCCCGGAGGCAGGCGGCTGCCGCGTCCACTGAAGTGATGATGCAGCGTGCCGCCGGGAGCGGCATTTTTGTGGCCCGCCCATCGAGTGGTGACGCGGTCAAGACGGAGAGGTAGTTATGAGCTGGACACCGTACTCCGATCCTGCCCCGGGCGACCGCGCGAGCGCGGACGCGATCGAGACCCTCATCATTCCGCGGGCGGTCGACCTCGGCGAGATGGTGGTCCGACGCGCGCTCCTCTCCGTCAAACGCCAGATGGTCGGCCCGTTCATCTTCTTCGACCAGATGGGTCCGGCTGAGTTTCTGACGGACCAAGGGATCGATGTTCGACCTCATCCGCACATCAACCTGGCGACCGTGACCTTCCTGTTTGAGGGGCAGATCCTTCATCGCGACAGCCTCGGAACGGAAAAGGTCATAGAGCCAGGCGCCGTGAACTGGATGCGGGCCGGCCGCGGCATCGTTCATTCCGAGCGCACAAGCGACGAGCGCAGGCAGAGCGGCCAGCGCCTCTTCGGTATCCAGAGCTGGATGGCGTTGCCCGAAGCTCAGGAGGAGAGCGATCCAGCCTTCGTGCATCACAGCGCGCAAGAACTGCCGGTCGTCGAAGGTGACGGCATCCTGGCGCGTGTGATCGCCGGCGAGCTTCTGGGCGCGCGTTCGCCGCTCATCACGCCTTCGGAGACGGTTTACGCGCATCTCAAACTCCGGGCCGGAGTGCGGATGCCCATCGAGCCCTCCTTCGAGGAGCGCGCCGTGTACACGCTCGGCGGCGAGATCGAGATCGCCGGCGACACCTTCGGGCCGGGCCAACTGCTGGTCCTGCGTTCGGGAGATCAGAGCGTGGTAGCCGCGACGAACGACGCCGAGTTCATGCTGTTCGGCGGCGCTCCCATGGGCGGGCCTCGCTACATCTGGTGGAACTTCGTTTCATCCCGTGTCGAGCGTATCGAGCAGGCGAAGGAGGAATGGGCTCAAGGCCGCTTCGACACGGTCCCCGGGGACGCGGGGGAGTTCATCCCGCTGCCGGAAACCAAGGACAAGCCGCGTCGAGCGACGGGCGGCGTGTTCTATCCTTGAGGGCGTCCGCAACACTCCTCCTGCCTGTCCGCCTCATCGAGCAGAACGCATGAGCCCGCTTCAATTGTTCGAGCTCATCATCGGCATGCTCCTGGCGGTGCTGGTGCTCCAGTACATGGCGCTGCGGCTTCGGCTTCCGCCCGCGGTCGCCTTGTTGATCGGAGGCGGCGCGCTGGCCTTCGTGCCCGGCCTGCCGGAGATCCGCCTCGATCCCGAGTTGGTCCTGGTTGTCTTTCTTCCGCCGCTTCTCATGGATGGGGCCTGGTTCACCGCCCTTGCGCCGTTTCGACGACACCTGGTTGGGATCACCTCGCTCGCGATCGGGGCGGTGCTCTTCACGACGCTCGTCGTCGCGATCGCTGCGAAGATGATCGTGCCGGAACTTCCGTGGGCCGCCTGCATGGTCCTCGGCGCCATCGTGTCTCCTCCGGATGCGGTGTCGGCTCGCGCAGTCTTGAAGCGAGTGAGGCTGCCGAGACGGCTGGGCACTCTCCTTGAGGGTGAAAGCCTCCTCAACGACGCGACCGGACTCGTGCTCTTTCGGTTCGCGGTCGCGGCTGTTCTGACGGGCGCGTTCAGCGCGGGTGCAGCCGTTGGCAGCTTCGCTGCCCTGGTCGGCGGCGGATTGGTCGTTGGTGGCGTCATCGGAGCCGCCTGGGTGATCCTCGTGCCCCGGCTGCGCGACGAGCATCTTGCAATCGCGGCCTCGGTGCTCGTCTGCTGGGCGAGCTATCTGGTCGGCGAATTGCTGCACGTATCGGGGGTGATCGCCACCGTGACCGCCGGCCTAGTCTGCGGCTGGTTCCAGCACGTCGTGCTCACGGCGAGCGTCCGGGTGCGAAGCCTCGCCTTCTGGCAGGTGATGGTGTTTCTCCTGGAAGCGGCCGTCTTCATCCTGATAGGCCTTTCTCTCCGCGACGTGATGGAACGCGTCGGTGGGATCGATGTGGTCATCGACCGGTTCGCTCTTCCGGTCGGTGCGGTCATCGTCGCGGTGACCTTTGCCCGGTTCGCCTGGATCTTCGGCTCGGATGCGCTCCTTCGACTGGCCAATCGCGTAGGGTGGCGCTCTGCCGAACCGCTCGGACCGCGCGCCGCGACCGTGATGAGCTGGGCGGGCATGCGCGGCGTCGTGACCCTCGCGGTGGCGCTCAGCGTCCCCGCCACCGTGCCCGGACGCGACCTGATGCTGGTGACCGCCTTCGCCGTGATCGCCGTCACCGTTCTCGTCCAGGGGACGACCCTCGGTTGGGTGATCCGATGGGCGGGTCTGCCTGAGGACGTGCGCGCCAAGCCGCCGCTCGACCTCTTCGCGGCGGAAGCGGCCATGCTCCGAGCCCAATTCTCGGCAGTCGAAGGAAGGGCCTACGCGCCGGACGGCTCTCTCCTCCATCCGCGTCTGCTCGACAGCTACCGTCGGCGGGCGACGATCTCGTCCGAATTTCGTGGGACGGAGGAGGAGCGAGACGAGAGCATCGCGGCGCACTTCGACATCGTGCTCGCCGCCGTCGCAGCGGGACGTGCCGAACTCGTCCGGCTGCATCGAGCGCGACAGATCGATGATGAGACGCTGCACGACTTGGAACGCGACCTGGATCTCGAAGAACTCGGAGCTCGAGCCGCCAAGGGATGACGGGCGATCGGGTGCATGTCCGCTTCTTACGAAGTTCGCTCGAAAGCAGATCGGCTGCTTTCGGCTAAGCCAAGCCGCGGCCACTTGGCGCCCATCTCAGCCGTTCCGCGTGCCTCATACCGCTCTCAATACCGGACATGCGTCCAGCCTGCCGTTCGGCTCGATCCAGCGGGGCCCCAATGTCGCTTTTCAGCATGGGAAAGGGCGCGCTGTGACCTTAAGCGGAAGCAGGTTGGCACAAACTACTCCCTGCCCGTTGATGACAAAGGCAGATGCCATTGTCGCTGCGCGGCGGCAACGTCAACAGTCTGCTTGCCATCTCAGTCCGACGCCATCCGGGCGTTCCGACAAGCAACGTCAGGATCGGAGATCGTCAGATGCTGAAGCGTTGACGGTATTCCTGTGGTGTCAGGCCAACGATCTTGCCGAACACCTTCCGGAATGCGCTCGGGTCCGTGTAGCCGACATCCCAGGCGATCCTTTCCACGGGTGACTTCGTGAACTGCAACAGCTCACGCGCTTTTCCGACGCGAAGACGCTGGATGTACTCGCTGGTCTTCAACCCGGTCGCTTTCCGGAAGCGCCGGATGAAGGTCCGTTGCTCTAACCCTGCCTGAGCGGCCAGGATGGCCAGGTTCGTCTCCTTGCCCTCGGTCGCCTGGAGCCAGTGCTGAACCTTCAGGATGGCGGCATCGCCGTGAGTGAGCTTCGGCGCGAAGGCGCTGTAGTAGCTTTGCTCCCGGCCGGGCGGGTCGACCAGGAACGTGCGGGCGGTCTCGACCATGATCGTCGGCCCGAGGAACCTGTCGACAAGCCTCAGGCTCAAATCGATCCATGCCATCATCCCTCCGGCCGTGATGATGTCCCCGTCATCGATGATGAGCCTGTCGGTGTCGACCTTGGCACCGGGAAACCGGGACAGGAGCTGCTCCGCATACGACCAATGCGTCGTCACCGTTCTGCCGGTCATCAGTCCAGTCTCGCCGAGCAGAAAGGCACCCTTGCAGATGGACCCAAGGGATGTCCCTTGCGCATGCCGACCGCGGAGCCAGCCGGCGTACCGCGCCGCAACCTCTCGAGACAGCGGCGGGCCCAGGCCAGGCGGAATGACGAGGATGGAAGGGTTGCCCGCATGACCCGGCACGGTGTCGAGGACCCGAACAGGCTCTCCAGCCTCGTCCTGCCACTCCCAGTGGCTCACCCTCAGGAGCTGACGGTCGCTCCCCTGCTTTTCCCGCGCAAGCTCCCCGGCGTAGGTCATGAGATCGGTCATGCCCAGAACCGCGGCCGTCTGTGAGCCCGGGTACAGGATGATCCCAACCTCCGGGATGCTCGGGGACACTGGCAATATCGCCTCGGAGTTTGTCGCTTCCGCCAATTATATCGTGCGACGGGATGCCGTATCCAGGGTTCACCTTCAACGGCAACAAAGGACGCAAACCCATGAGCAAGCGCGCGATCATCGTCGTCGACCTTCAGAAGGACTACCTCGGCACCGGCCGGTTCGCCCTCGTCGGGATCGATGAGGCAGCCGCCAATGCAGCCAAGGTGATCGAGGCGGCCCGCTCCGCCGGAGACATGGTCATCCATGTCCGCCACGAGAACCCGGCGGATGCGCCATTCTTCGTACCTGGCACGGATGGGGCGGAAATCATGCCAGCCGTTGCACCCGCCGAGGGCGAGCTGGTGATCACCAAGAACTATCCCAATTCCTTCCGCGAGACCGGGTTGAAGCAGGTCTTGGACAAGGAAGGCATCAAGGACGTGGTCGTCGTGGGCGCGATGAGCCACATGTGCATCGATGCGACGAGCCGCGCGGCGGCCGATCTCGGCTACAGCACGACCATCGTCGAGGACGCCTGCGCCACCCGCGATCTGGAGTTCAACGGCAAGACGGTTCCGGCCGCGCAGGTCCATGCCGCCTACATGTCCGCCCTGGCGTTTGCCTACGGCGAAGTCGTCAGGACCGACGACCTGGCCGCGTGATCCGACCACTCCATCACGACTGATGGCCGCCAGCCTGGCCTCGCGGTCAGGCTGGTGGGCGTTGAGCTGAGGACGAGCGGCAGCAGGGCTCATCGGGGTTCGAAAGCCGTGACGATGGGGCAGGGCCCTCCTGACCCGTCATCGCACGCCCGCGCAAGCCGCGAGAGCGCGTCCCGCGCTGCCTTCATCTCGGCGATCTTAGCATCCAGCGCGGCGATGCGCTCCCTCGCAAGCTCACGGGCCCGGGTTCGGTCCTCGGTCGCATCCAGGGCGATCAACTCAGAGATCTGCTCCAGCGTGAACCCCGCCGCCTGCGCGGAACGGATGAACCGGAGCCGGCGGACGTCTTGCTCACCGTAGCGCCGGACACCGCTGCCGTGTCCGATGCTGCCCAGTCGCTCCGGCGTCTCCAGCAGCCCGCGGCGCTGGTAGTAGCGGACGGTCTCGACCCCGACGCCACCCGCACGCGCCAAGCCTGCAATTGTCAGTTCCCGCATCCCTTGACTCCGTACCATAGTACGGACCTTATATCGAGAGCAGCTTGAAGACCAACCCTCGAAAAGAGAGCTGTTCCAATGACTTCCACAGTCCAACCCCGCCAGGCCACGCTCTATCGCATGGTCATGGACCAACATGTCTGCCCCTATGGCCTCAAGGCCAAAGAGCTCCTGCACCGCCAGGGTTTCGCGGTCGAGGACAAGTGGCTGACTTCGCGCGAGGCAACCGACGCCTTCAAGGCCGAGCATGGTGTTCAGACGACGCCGCAAACCTTCATCAACGGGGAACGGATCGGCGGCTACAACGACCTGCGCCGCCATTTCGGCAAGACCGTCGCTGACCCGAAGGCCACCACCTACAAGCCGGTCATCGCGCTCTTCAGCATGACGGCCTTGATGGCGCTTGCCGCCAGCTACGCGGTCTACGGCAGCCCCTTCACCGGGCGAGCGGCTGAGTGGTTCATTGCCTTCAGCATGGCCGTGCTGGCGCTCCTGAAGCTCCAGAACGTCGAGAGCTTCGCGACCATGTTCCTGAACTACGACCTTTTGGCGCGGCGGTGGGTGCCTTATTCGTACATCTACCCCTTCGCCGAAGGCCTGGCTGGGGTGTTGATGATCGCAGGCGCGCTCACTTGGCTGTCGGTGCCGATTGCCCTGTTCATCGGCACCGTGGGCGCAGTCTCGGTGTTCAAGGCCGTCTATATCGACAAGCGTGAGCTGAAGTGCGCCTGCGTGGGCGGGTCCAGCTACGTGCCGCTTGGGTTCGTGTCGCTGACCGAGAACCTGATGATGATCGCCATGGCGGTGTGGATGGCACTCGCCGCCTTCGGCCTGCCGGTCGGTGTGACCCACGCGATGTAAGTCGCTGCTCGAAAACTCACTCTAAACGTTCAGGAAATTTCCAATGTCGACTGCAACTCCCATGCAGGGGAGCCGGCTCGGCTTGTCCTTGCTCGTCATCGCGACGGCACAGCTGATGCTCGTGCTGGACGACACCATTGCGAACATCGCCCTACCAAGCATTCAGCGCGAGCTGGATGTCTCATCGGCCACGCTGCCGTGGATCATCAACGCGTACATCCTCGCCTTCGGTGGTCTGCTGCTGTTCGGCGGTCGCGTTGGTGACCTCGTCGGGCGGCGGCGGGTGTTCCGCCTTGGCCTTGGCGTATTCACGGTGGCCTCGTTGCTTGGTGGGCTAGGAGCGAGCGCGGAGCAGTTGATTGCCGCCCGCGGCCTGCAAGGCATCGGGGCAGCCCTGACTGCACCCAATGCGCTCGCCCTGATCGCTACCACCTTCCCGGTGGGCAAGCCTCGCAACTCGGCCATGGCGGTCTATGGAGCCATGTCGGCCTTAGGGATCACCATCGGGGTGCTTCTCGGCGGGCTCCTGACGGGCCTGCTGAGCTGGCGCTGGGTCTTCTTCATCAACATCCCTATTGGCCTGGCGGTCCTCGCCGGCTCAGGGGTGCTGGTCGAGGGGGAGCGCCACTCCAGCAAGCTCGACACGCCCGGCGCCCTCAGCGGGACCGGCGCAGTGGTCGCGCTCACCTATGGCATCACCCATGCCGGTGAGCACGGCTGGGGCAACGCGGTAACCCTAGGCTCCTTCCTCGTGGCCCTTGTTCTGGCTGTGCTCCTCCTGGTGCTCCAGGCCCGCGGCAAGCACCCGATGCTGCCGCTCGGGCTGTTCCGCGACCGCAACCGTTCGGGCTCCTACGCCAGCATGCTGTTCATCGGCGCCGGGCTGATGGGCACCTTCTACCTGATGGCGCTCTACCTCCAGCAGGTCCTGCTGTTCGACCCCCTGTGGACGGGCGTCGCCTCCCTGCCCTTCAGCGCCGGCATCATCCTCGGTGCGGGCATCAGCTCCAAGCTGGTCGAGCGGCTTGCGCCGCGTCTCGTGGCCGGTCCGGGGCTGCTGGTAGGAGCGATTGGTATGGCCTGGCTCTCGACGCTCACGGTGAATTCCTCATACGCCGCGCACGTCCTGCCTGCGCTCTTCATTACCTCGTTTGGTTTGGGGATGGGTGCCGTGACGATGACGCTCACGGCTGTCCATAGCGTCGCAGAGGAGCGGGCCGGGGTGGTGTCAGCGCTTGTCAACATGGCGCAGCAGATCGGGGCCGCGCTCGGACTGGCCGTGCTGACGACCATCTCGCTCTCGGCGGCCAACGCACGAATGCCCGGCGCCGCCACAATCCTGCAAGAGGGTCTTGCCGGCAACGCTTCGGGCGTAGTGGCGAAGGCTGGGGAAGCGCTGACCTACGGCTACACCACGGCCCTTCTCGGCGGAGCCCGGATGCTGCTGATCGCAGCGGTCGTTGTGAGCACAGCCGTCAACACCAAGAGAACGCAAGGTGCCGTGGCTTAATGTTCAACGAGGACCTTCCGCCATTGCGCTTGCGTCCGGCACCCGAGCATTAGTGGACCTTCGGCAAGAATTAGATCAGGTCTACATCCAGAGTCATAGCGGCGTGGGCCGATCAAAGTGCCAGCATAAGACTGTGTGGTCACCCGCGTGTATCACTGCGCGGGGATCCCACACTTCTCCAATTGGCAGTCTAAAGAAATCAGCTCGTTAGCCCGGCTGGGTGCTCCGAAGAGGACCGGACATCCCGCAGCTGAATCCAAGCTGGATCATGCACTTACCATCACCGAAGGCTAGCCTTCGTCACGCACGCTTCTCTGCCGACGCCCTGATTTTGGAACGAAGGGAGCTTTCGAACGCCTCCTGCTCAACGATCTTCGTGGCATAAGGAACGAGATCGTCGCGGGATACGATGATGATGCCATCGCGGTCACCGATGATCGCGTCCCCCGGGTTGCACACGACATTGCCACAGGCCACGGGGGTCCCCACGGTGCCTGGTCCCGTTTTCGTGGGACCGGCTGGATTAACGGCCCGGGCGAAGACTGGCAGGTTCAATGCCTCGATCTCATCGACGTCACGGGTAGCGCCGTCGATCACGACCCCCGCTATGCCGCGTGCAAGGCAGATTTCCGCAAGCAGATCCCCAAACAGCGAGCGGTTGACTTCAGAATTGCCGTTGATGACCAAAACGTCGCCAGGGACTGCTTCATCGAGCGCACGATGGATGGCCAAATTGTCGCCTTCGCGGGTCAAGACGGGGAGGATGGTGCCGTAGAATCGGGCATGCTTGGTCATTGGCCGGATGACCGACGCCATCATTCCCATTCTCCGCTGGATGTCACCGATCAGGGCAACCGGATATTGAGCCACGGCCTCGATCTGATCGAGCGGAGCCCTCGACCAGCCCGTCTTGACGCTGATAGACTCGGCGGGTGCGTTGATGAACATGATCTCGATCTCCAGGGAGAGTTATGCTCTGATCCGATGATCAGTCGCAGTTGCACCTGACGGCACGTCGTTGACGGCGCAGTTAGGTCGGCCCCCCTCTAAGACGCAGCGGATGGCGTCGGTTGCGATCTGCCCAACACGCTTCAAGGCCTCCTGCGTTTGACCTCCGACATGGGGCGTCACGATCAGGTTCGGGAACTCGGTGAGCGGTATACGATTATGCGGCAGAGGATCCGTCATATCGACGTTCTCCGCATCCAGGACGTCGAGCACTGCTCCGCCCAACTTGCCATTCCGGAGCGCGTGGATGAGGGCCGTTTCGTCGACCAACCCCCCTCTTGCGGTGTTCACAAGGATGGCGTGATCCTTCATCCGCTCGATGGTAGCAGCATCAATGATGTTCCGTGTCGAGGACAGGAGCGGAAGATGCAGACTGAGGATGTCGGACTCGCGCACCAACTCGTCGAACGGAACGAGACGCAGGCCCGGGTCGGATGCCTCCTGGAGAGCTGGATCGGTGACGAGCACCCTCATCCCGAAGCCTTCAGCGATCCGTGCCACGTGCCTGCCGATATTGCCCAGGCCGAGAAGCCCGATCGTGCGGCCGCTCAGCTCGATCCCGGTCAGCGCCATCCTGTCGCCAGCCCATTCACCATTTTGGAAGCGGGCAGATGCGGTCGAGACCTTCCTGCACAAGGAAAGAAGCAGCGCGAAAACATGCTCGGCCACCGCTTGGCTATTAGCTCCGGGTGTATTGGTAACCCACACGTTCCGGGCAGTAGCCGCAGGAATATCGACTGTATCGGTTCCCACACCGTGGCGGGCGATGATCCTGAGGTTCGGCGAGTCGGCGATCATTTGGTCCGTGAAATTACCAGACCGAAGAAGGACTGCCTCTACCTCGTCTTTGATGTCTTCATATTGAACAGCGTTCGGGCCGAAACCGCAGAAAACAGTTCCCAGTTTGCCCAACTCCCTCAGGACGTCTGCATGAACGGGGCTTGAAACGAATATCACCGGCATCTCAGTCATACCTGTGCTTGGGCAAGGACCGTCGCCGACGGTCCTTGTCGCTGTGTTTTGCGGGGTGGCAAGGATAGCGGGGTCGGGTCCGCCGATCCTCGGTCGTGAAGCAGATCCCACTGCTTCCCGCGACGGGTTCAGTGGGCCTATTCGACCACCTGCCCTGCGGTGGGCGCGCGCAACCAGGGCCTCACTTGGGCAGGGTGTCGGCGATCGCGCGCAGTGTCTTGGCGTTCTCGTTGAGAGACTCTCGCCACTGCGCCCCCGGAAGATAGGACAGCACCGGTGCATCACCTGGCGAAGACGCAATGAACTCGGGGTCGCGGACGCTGTCGGCAATGGCTGCTTCAAGGGCGCGCACGATGGGATCAGGCACGTCCTTCGCCACTGCAAAGCCGCGTTCCGAGGACATCACGACCGGCACGCCTGCCTCCTCCGCCGTGGGCACGTCAGGCAGCGCCGGTAGGCGCGACTTCGCCAAGATGGCAATGACCTTCAGGTCACCCTTGACGCCACCGTGCAGCTCGGCGACCTCGCCGGCACTGATCAGGCCTACGTCTAGATGTCCGCCCAGTAGGTCGGTCTTCTGGGCCGCGGTGCCCCGGAACGGAACCTCGTTGCCCTGAACCTTGGTCGCGTCGGTCATCAACCGAAGCGCGAGATGGCCGTTCGAGCCGACGCCGTTGTGGCCAAATGTGATCGAGCCTGGCTTAGCACGCAGTGCCTCGGCAATCTGCCCGAGGGTCGAAAACTTGCTGTCGGCGCGCACCACCACGACGGTTGGGTCATCGACGACGCGTGCCACCAGCCGAACGTCCTCAGGGCTGTACTGTGATTTCTTCGTCATCGGCACGAACAGGAAGCTCGGAACGTTGACGACGCCGATCGTGTAGCCGTTGGGTTCAGCACGCGCGATAGCAGTGGTAGAGATCTCGCCCGCGGCGCCAGGCTTGTTGATCACGATGAACTTCGCTTTGCCGCCAAGCCGTCTCTCCATGGCGACGCCGAGCTTGCGCGCCATGACGTCAGTGCCGCCACCGGCTGGGAAGCCGACCACTATCTCGATCGGTCTGTCCTCGGGCCAAGCCGCCAAGGCGGACTGACACAAGGCGATGCTGAGAGACGCACCCAGCACGGCACGGATTGTTGGCCGCATGATCATTCTCCTTCTTGGATGTTTCCTGACCGCACGTTCGGCGATCATGCCCTATCCAACAAGCGAATAATTTGCAGCTTGTCTAAGTCGTTTTGCGACTTAGACCGACTGGGACTGAGAACTGTGCCACGTCGCTCACGCATCGCAGCAGGATGGATAGCATCGCGCGATGGTCGTCCATGCGTTGGACGAAGCAGTAACGCAGGGTCGGCAGCGGAGGGTCGCTAGGCAGCGGGACGAGGGCGCCGCTCTCGACCCAAGGGCGCATAAAGTCCTGCGGCAGGACGCTGAGACCCACGTCGGCCATCGTCAGACCGATGACAGCCATCAGGCTGTTGCTGGCGACGATGCGCTGCATGCGCAAACCCTGGCCGGCCGCCCAGACGTCAAACGCCTGGGTCACTCCCGAACCCTCGCTCATCGTGATGACCGGGTGGCGTAACAGGTCCGATGCCTTCAGCACCCCTCCAGCGCCAGCACGCCCAGGAGCGGCCATCCAGGTGAAGCGAACATCGCCAATCCCCTGGGATACAATGTGCGGATCCTCTGGTGGTCCCGGCACTATCGCGAAGTCCAACTCACCTCGCACAACTTGCCGCTCAAGCCGCCGGCCCAAGTCGACGAGGGGCTGCAGCACCAGTTGCGGATGCTCAACGCGCACGCGTGCCACGAAGCGCGGCAGCCAGGTTAGGGCGCCAAGCTCGCTGATGCCGAACCGGCACGTGCCGGTGAGTGTGGGTGAGCTGTTCAACGCATCGCGTATTCCGTCCTTAAGCTTCAGCATCTGAGCGGCGATACCCAGGAGCCGCTGACCGGCTTCGGTGAGCTGGGCTCTCTTGCCGGAGCGATCGAAGAGTTCGGTCCCCACCCAGACTTCGAGTTCGGCAATACGCTTGGACAATGATGACTGCGTGACGTGCGCCCGTTGTGCGGCAAGTGCGAAACTGCCGAGCGTAGCGGCGAGGTAGAAGGCTTCGAGTTGCTTGAGGGTCACAGCGCTGGTCCAATCGCGTGCGTGTGTCGCCATCGGGTCTCACGCCATTCGACTACTGCGTCCGATCGCTGCACAGGGTGCCTTGGATCTTGCACGGTGGAGCGTCTCCTGCAGCTGACGAAGCTCTCGCTCTGAGACTTCGTTAACAGAAGTCGAAGCAGGCTACCGCTACACGTGCACAAAAGCGATCTAAGAGAACTTAGCGAATTCACTTGTCTTGTGATTGCCGCACTATCCACCAAGGTGTCGGTGCTGAGCAAGGCCAGAACGGCCCTCCTAAAAATCGGGCAAGCATTGTGCCGCTACCCGCAGGCGGCGATCCATACCTTCGATATTGCCGCCTGTGAACGTCAGGTTCTGGCACAATCTGGTGGGCTATGATCGACCCGGACGGGGCGGTATTGATTCGCAGCACTCAGGCTGAGCCAATGGCAGCTTTCCACGATCCCCGCCCCGAAAGCCGCCATTCCGCTTCCGGCCAACCCCGGCCATTGCTGTGGCCCCAGGGATAGGTCCGAACTGGGCCCTAGCACCGTGACGGGACGTCCAACAGAACTTTGCGCTGGCAAAGCGCCCAACTGGCAGGAGCGCGCTATGAAAGGTTGGAGTCGTGAGATCTCGATGTGCTTCCCACCGCGTCTCGCGCGAGCATTCCTTCCTAGGGGCGTGCAGCTAACACATTGCAGATGTTACTATGATGGGCCATGCCAGCCGCGTGGAGTCGCTGTAGGCACATGAGAGGTTAGGACCGGAAAGTCTGGCGAAGCGAGTTGAGTTCGACCACTTGTCTGCCCGCCTCCCTTGCCGAAATGTCTGCTCACAATCCTGAAGCGGTTAGTCTGTCTGACTTTCAGATCGCGGCGGAAGTGGACGCTACTTTGCGGCATGCCTTGCCTGCCTCAGGGGACTACAGCTAGGAACAGAAAAGCCACAAAGATCACGAGGTGCACGACGCCCTGCAGCACCGTCGTGCGTCCAGTGCCTAGGGTGATCACCCCCACCAAGAGGGTTAGCGCTAGCAGGATCTGCTCCTTTGCCCCCAGCCCTAGCGCGAGAGGCTGGCCAAGAACGATGGAGACAACCGCCACAGCCGGGATCGTCAGGCCGATGCTGGCCAGTGCCGAGCCAAGGGCCAAGTTCATGCTGGTTTGCAAGCGGTTAAGCCGGGCCGCTCGCAAGGCTGCCAAGCCTTCCGGCAGTAGCACCAGCGCCGCGATGATGATGCCGACCACCGTCTTTGGAGCGCCGACCTGCGCTACGCCTGCCTCCACTGTCGGCGTGAGAACCTTAGCCAACTCAACCACAGCCACCAGGGTGACGAGCAGCAGCCCTGCGCTCGCCAGGGCGGCCTTGCGCGATGGTGGCGGGAGGTGAGCCTCCTCGTTGCCGACCGCCTCGATGGGCAGGAAGTAGTCCCGGTGGCGGATGGTCTGCACGAACACGAACGCTCCATAGAGCACCAGCGACACCACGCCGGCGAACACGAGTTGGGACGTGCTGAAGACCGGGCCCGCAGCACTGGTGGTGAAGTTCGGCAGAACGAGCGTGAGCGTGGTGAGGGCCGCTAGCACAGCCAGAGCGGCATTGGCGCCTGCGACTTGGAAGCCCTGCTCGTGGTGACGAAACCCGCCCGCTAGGAGGCACGCTCCGACAATGCCGTTGCAAACGATCATGACTGCAGCAAACACGGTGTCGCGCGCCAGCCCCGCGGTGTCGCCCTTGCCGCCAAGCATGATGGAGACGATCAACGCGACCTCGATCACCGTCACAGCGAGAGCAAGAACCAGTGTGCCGAAGGGCTCGCCAACCCGGTGCGCCACAACCTCGGCATGGTATACCGCCGCAAACACCGTCCCAAACACGACCGCGCCGGCCGCTGCGGCCAGGATCCCGCCCATGCTCGTGATGCTTGTTGCGGCCAAGAGGATCCAGCCCAATGCAGGCCACGCCCAAGCCCACCAAGGCATCCGTGCCGTTGTACCTGCCGCCATTTCTGATTTCCTGTTGATCCGTGTGAGGGTCGAAGTACCACGCTCGGCCAGAAGGTTGGTGAGCGGACCTCCGAATGAGCTAGCCCCTGGAAGCCCCTACTTTTCGCAAACTACAGCAACGGAGATAGAAGCCTGGCGGTCGAGTCCCGCAGCCGGATCAGCGCCGAGCGGCTCTCGTACTCCACCAGCCGGAACTGGCTGCAAACCTGACGATCGCGCTCGAACGCTACCTCGAGCTCGCCAGCGAGCCGGCCATCGTAGATGACCGCGCTGATCTCATAGTTGATGCTGAAGCTGCGGATGTCGAGGTTGGCCGAGCCAATGGAGCAGACCTCGCCGTCGATGCTTAGCGTCTTGGCATGCAAGTATCCCTGCTCGTAGAGGTGCACCTTCACGCCCGCTGCGGCGACCTCGGCGAGATAGGTGTTCGCAGCCCAGTACGGCGCTTGGTTCAGGCCCTCACCGCGACCGCTCACCATCACCTCGACCTCAACCCCGGACAGGGCTGCCAACTTGAGCGCCTCCGCGATCGTGGCGTCTAAGACAAAGAAGGGCGACTGGAGACGGACCCGGTGCTGGGCCGAGACGATCATGGCAAAGTACAGCTGCCGGATCGCGCGCCATTCTGAGTCCGGGCCAGAGGTAAGGATCTGGACCGGCACGTAGGAAGCCTCGACCGGCAGCTTGTCGCTCCCGCCCCGCCCTGGAAACTCGTCGGGCGCGAAGAGATCCTCCCGCGTGGCGTTGTACCAATCTGTCATGAAAACGGCCTGGAGTACGGCCGCCCCCTCTCCCTCGATCCTCACCTGTGTGTCGCGCCAGTGATCGAAGTCCGGGCCACCGTCGATGTGCTCCTGCCCAATGTTCATGCCGCCGGTGTAGCCGATCCGGGCGTCGATCACGGCGATCTTGCGGTGGTTGCGATACGAGATCGTGTGGATCCGGGTCAGCTCCGAGACAGGTACAATCCGAACTCCAGCCTCTTCGAGCTCTCGCCGGTAGTCCCGAGTGAGCTGGAAGAGCGAACCGATGGGGTCATAGAGCACGCGCACCGCCACCCCGCTGCGGGCCCGTTCCAACAGGATCTCCTTTAGCTCGCGGGTGAACTGGTCATTGCGCCAGATATAGTACTGCAGATAGATCGAGCGGCGGGCCGCCCTCAAATCAGCCACCAGACTCGGGTAGTGGCTCGAAGCATCCTGCTGGATCGTAACCCTGTTCCAGGTCGTCAGCACAGAATGAGAGTTGCGGCGCACCAGCGACATCAGGCGGCGGCGGACTGGGCTCTGCCGCTCCAGCGCAGCGATCTCCTCGTCCTGCCGCTGCAGCAACGGCGCCAGCAGCGGCCCTGCCGTGGCGGCTAGGTTCTGGCGCACCAGCTTGCGCTCGCGGCTGAAGGCCTTCCGGTCGCGTCCAAACAGGACGTAGATCGCAAGCCCCACGCCTGGCAGACCCAGAAACAGGAGCATCCAGGCCAGTGTGGCCTGGGGCCGGCGGTTCTCCAGCACAAGGAAGAAGCCTGTGAGCAGCGCATAGGCCGCAAAGAACCAGCCAAGAGCCGAGGTCCAGATCATACAGGAGCATCCATGAGGTCCAGCGCCGGTGTGGCACTGATACCTTCGCTATGGGTTGAGCCAGAGACAGCTCTCGTCATACTGGCAGCGCGATGAACAGCCGAGGCCCAGCCCTCCAACGCGTAACCACGGCCGATCGGCGCAGTCTACGGCCTCGCGCCTCACGACGACCGACCCCGATTGTGATCTCTCGGCTAACCTGGAACCTTCTCGTTGCCGGCGGTGTAGGTCTCCTTGGCCTGCTGCTCTGGGCTGTACCGACGATCTCAGCCGTGTCTCTGGCGGGCTTTGTCGTAGCTCTAGTGCTGTCCTTCCCGGCGGACTTCCTGAGCCGGTTCATGCCCCGGGCCGCCGCTATCCTGCTGTCGTTCCTGATCCTGCTCACCATGCTGCTGTTGGCGGCTTACGTCATGGTACCCATCCTGCTGTCGCAGGTCGGCGCCCTCATCACCGCCTTTCCCGATCTCGTCCAAAACCTGGAGCGCTCGCTCATCCGGGTGCTGAGCGCCCTGTACCGGCGGGATCTGCTGCCGGATCCTCCTGAGGTGGTGGCTGCTCGTCTGGCATCAGACCTCCGGGACAGCCTCGGCGTGATCACGAATAACATGCTGGGGCGGACCGTCGGATTGGTCTTTGGCACCTTCAGCTGGGCCCTGACCTTGTTCGCGGTGATCTTCATCGCGGCGTCGCTCCTCGCCAACGCCCGCTCGTTCAAGGCCACCTACCTGACCTGCGTGCCCCGGCGCTACCGCCGTGACGCCCTCGACTTCTGGGACGCTCTGGGCCGAGCCTTGTCGCGGTATCTCGCTGGGCTGGGCCTTGTTCTCGCAATCCAGGGAGCTCTCTCCGCTGTTGCCTTGGCCTTCATCGGCGTGCCCTACCCACTGGCGCTGGGGGCGTGGGTCGCGATCACAGCGGTGGTTCCCTATCTCGGCGCGTGGATTGGAGCTGTCCCGGCGCTTCTGGTGGCGTTCTCGATCTCGCCTGGCACAGCGGCCCTGACAGCTCTCCTGTTCCTGTGCATCCAGCAACTAGAGGGCAACGTGCTGACGCCCCGGATCCAGGCGCAGACCATCAAGGTGCCCTCGATCCTCGTCTTCTTAGGTGTCATCGCTGGTGGCGCGCTAGCGGGCCTGCTCGGCGTGCTCTTGGCGGTACCAGCACTGGCGACCTTGCGCGTGGTGTTCGACTTCTTCCGAGCTAGACTGGCCGTAAACCCGAGAGTGAACCCCTAATCGACTTCCCATATGCTTCCCAGGTGCAGCGGCCAGAATAATCGCGGTCAGAGCCGCCGAGTTAACCTGCTGCAGGATCGATGAGATTTTCTTCGCGGCGAGGGTGCGAGCTGCTGCAAGCATATCAGCGGCTCTGAAAAAGATGCGCCTCTTCGATCAGGAGGCTCTCTTCCGCCTGTGCTTTACGTCCGTCTGCAAGCCAGGTTGTTTCGCTCTGGCGGAATGTCCGCTCGCCAATGCGGCACGGACAGAATTCCAACGCCAGATCTGCGCCACTACGCAGCCTTAGAGCACCGGCTCGATTAGCTCCGCTTCGCGCCCATCCCGGCCGCTCACTGCGCATAACGCCGTTCCCAAAAGCCGCCATTTGTTCAGATCATGGCATCTCGGATGCTGTCCCAGGACGGCGGTGACCGATCTGGCGCTCCTAGCTCGATGCGGGCATCAACCATCTTTCTCGATCACGCGCCGGTATAACGACCGGTTCGCTCTCACGGGGCTTCGCCTTTCGGTAGATCACTGAGCCGGGCTTTGAGGCGCGGGACCGCGAAATCCAGGAATGCACGCAGCTTGACCGGCATGAAGCGATTGGGCGAGTACACGAAGCTGACGGGGCGCGGCGGCGGCTGAAAATCCTGCAGCAGAGGCGTGAGCTCGCCGGACCTGATCGCCTCCGCGACATGATAGGACAAGGCCACGGTCACCCCGATACCTGCTCGCGCGGCATCGCACGCCGATTCGAGATTGCTCACGACCAGCCGCGACCGCACGGGCACGACGTATTCGGTCTGGTCTCGTTTGAACCTCCACGTCGTCGGAGATTGGATCGGCGGATAGCTGATGCAGTCGTGGCGGGAGAGGTCGCTGGGCGATGTGGGGGTCCCATGAGACTTCAGATAGGCAGGGCTGGCGCACATGACGCGGCCGATTTCCCCGATCCGCACCGCGATCAGGCTGCTGTCGGCGAGAGCCCCGACGCGCAGAGCGGCATCAATGTGCTCTTCGGCCAGATTCACGGATCGATCCTGTAGGCTGAGCTGAACGTCAACCTCCGGGAACGTCGCCAGGAACTCCGCAAGTACCGGCTGCAGATACAGGCGGCCGAGGGCGACGGGAGCCGACACGCGTAGCTCGCCCCGTGGTGTCGTGTACTCCCCGGACGCGGCGCGCTCGGCTTCGGCGATATCGGCGAGGATCCGCTTGAGGGCTGCGATGTAGGTGCGTCCCGCGTCTGTTGGGACGAGCGCGCGACTGGAGCGGTCGAACAGCTTGGTCCGCAGGTACGCTTCGAGCTCCGACACGTTCCGGCTCACCGTCGCGAGCGGCACTTTCCGCTGACGCGCCGCCGCCGACAAGCTGCCGGCCTCCGCAACCGCCAGCACCAGCGACATGGCCTCGAGACGATCCATCGACTCTTCCAATTCGTGGAAGGATACATCTCGAACTTGCCAGATACCGTGCTGTTCTGGAAAGGTCTAATTACCGTTCCTGCAAGGCACCGGACTGGACCGGGACCAAAGGAGACGGACATGAACGCTATCCAACCCAAGGGCACGGCCCTCATCACCGGCGCATCGGCCGGCATCGGTGCGGTCTACGCCGACCGACTGGCGAAGCGGGGCTACAACCTCATTCTCGTCGCCCGCAACAAGGAGCGGCTCTCCACGCTGGCGCGCCGCATCGCGACGGAGACCAGCCGTACGGTCGAGACGATCGAAGCTGATCTCACCTCACCAGCGGATCTCGCGCGCGTCGAAGGCATCCTCCGCACGAATGCCGGCATTTCCCTCTTGGTCAACAACGCTGGGGTCGGTGGAGCCGCGCCGCTGGTCGACTCCGATATCGACAAGATGGACGACATGATCCGTCTGAACGTCACGGCGCTGACGCGCCTGACCTACGCGGCGGTGCCGGGGTTTGTCGCCCGAGGAAGCGGCACGATCATCAATGTGTCGTCGGCCGTGGCGATTGCGCCGGAGATTCTCAATGGCGTCTATGGCGGCACGAAAGCCTTCGTGCTGGCGCTGTCGCATTCCCTGGTTCACGAACTCGCCGACAAAGGCATCCGCGTGCAGGCGGTCCTGCCGGGCGCCACGGCCACCGAGTTCTGGGACGTTGCGGGCCTGCCGGTTCACCAGCTTCCGCCGCAGAACGTGATGTCGGCCGACGACCTGGTCGACGCCGCCTTGGCAGGACTCGACCTCGGCGAGATCGTGACCATCCCATCGCTGCCCAATCAGGCTGAATGGGACCGCTACGAGGCGGCGCGGCGCGCCATGTCGGGCAAGATCTCCAGCGCCATCCCGGCCCCTCGCTACGCCGTACGCCGAGGTGGGCGCCTGAGCGCCTAGCCATACGCGCTTCCAGCCTCGCAGCGCTAGTCCGCAGGTGGGGCACCCCTCAAACAATCGTCGAGGCCAGGAGAGAGCCATGAATACGACCACACTCGAGGTCATCGACCAGGACCGGCGCCAGCTCTTGGGCACGGCCATGATGGGCATTGCTGCTGCGGGCGCTGCAAGTCTCTTCCCGTCTTATCCGTTCGCTGCGCCTGCAGACGACGCTATTCGCCCCTTCCGCGTCCACGTGCCGGACGAGCAACTCGCGGATCTCCGCGGGCGCATCGCCGCCACGCGCTGGCCCGATCGCGAGACGGTTACGGACCGATCCCAAGGCGTGCGTTTGGCGAAGCTGCAGGAACTGCTGCACCATTGGGGTACGGACTACGACTGGCGCAAGGCGGAGGCAAAGCTCAACGCCCTGCCGCAATTCGTGACCAAGATCGACGGTCTCGACATCCACTTCATCCACGTCCGCTCCCGTCATCCGAACGCCATGCCGCTGATCATGACGCATGGCTGGCCGGGTTCGGTGTTCGAGCTGCTCAAGACCGTCGGCCCCCTGACCGACCCGACAGCACACGGCGGACGCGCGGAGGACGCCTTCGACCTCGTCCTGCCCTCGATGCCGGGTTACGGCTTCTCCGGCAAGCCGAAGGACAGGGGATGGAATCCGGAGCGCATTGCGCGCGCCTGGGCCGAACTGATGCGGCGCCTGGACTACACCCGCTATGTCGCCCAGGGCGGCGACTGGGGTGCTCCGGTCTCCAGCGCGATGGCGCGCCAAGCGCCGGCGGGGTTGCTCGGCATCCACATCAACCTGCCCGCGACGGTGCCGCAGGACATCGCCACGGCGCTTGCGAACGGGGGGCCTGCGCCGGCGGAGCTCTCCGAGAAGGAGCGCGCAGCGTTCGACTCGCTCGACACCTTCTACAAGAAGTACCGCGCTTATGCCGCCGTAATGGGCACCCGGCCCCAGACGATCGGCTACGCCCTGACGGATTCCCCTGCCGGCCTCGCGGCCTGGATGTACGACTACAACAATGGCGAGCCGGAGCGCCTCCTCACGACAGAGGAGTTCCTCGACGACGTCACGCTCTACTGGCTGACCAACACGGCAACCTCGGCGGCACGCCTCTACTGGGAGACGAGCGGACAGAGTGTTCTCCTCGCCGCCGCACAGAAGACCGCCGAGATCGCGCTTCCCGTCGCGATCAGCGTGTTCCCGGACGAGGTCTATCGGGCCCCTGAGACATGGGCCCGGCGTGCCTACCGCAATCTTAGCTACTTCAACGAGGTCGACAGAGGTGGGCACTTTGCCGCCTGGGAGCAACCAGAGCTCTTTGCCACCGAACTGCGGGCCGCCTTCAGATCGCTTCGGGCGGCACACTGATCACCCAGACGTCAATGCAAGGACAGAGGAGGTTCACATGAATCGGATAGCGAAGATAGCAGCGGCGCTGCTCGTCGCAACGAGCCTGGTGCCGACCGTGGCACTGGCTGGCGAGGTCAGTCTCGGCGCCATCAAGCGCGCCAACTTGATGCGCAACGATCTCAGCGTCCCCGGGCGCGAAGTCATCCAGGTTCTCGTCGAGTTCGGCCCCGGCGTGACGGCAGCCCGGCACTCGCATCACGGCGAGGAGCTCGTCTATGTGACCGAAGGTCTGCTGGAGTATCACCTCGAGGGCCGACCGCCGGTGACCCTGAAGGCCGGCGACGTGCTGTTCATTCCGCACGGAACGCCTCATTCCGTGAAGAACGTCGGCACCGGAAACGCCGCCGAGCTTGCCACCTACATCGTCGAACAGGGAAAGCCGCTGCTCGTGCTGAACGAGTGACCACGCACAACCTGTCAAAACCTCAGGAGACCAACATGACCACGATAACCTACGCGCGCAGCGCAGCTACGACCGTCCCGGAGATGCGGCCCCTCGACATGAAGCTGGAGGTCGCCACCATTCCGGTCTCGGACATCGACCGCGCCAAGAGCTTTTACGCGGACCTCGGCTGGCGGCTGGACGCCGACTTCACCGTCGGGGACACGTTCCGGGTCGTGCAGTTCACGCCGCCAAGCTCGCCAGCCTCAATCCACTTCGGCAAGGGGATCTCATCGGCTGTGCCGGGCACAGCCAGCGGGCTCTACCTCGTCGTATCCGACATCGAAGTGGTCCGCGCCGAGCTCGTCTCCCGTGGCGTCGATGTGGGCGAGATCTTCCACGTCGCCGGCCCGGGACAACCGCCGATCCCCGGACGGGACCCCCAGCGGCGCAGCTACTTCACCTACGCCACGTTCAGGGATCCGGACGGCAATACCTGGCTCCTGCAGGAGGTCACCGCGCGCTTCCCCGGACGAGTGGACGCGGACCACGTCATGTTCGCGTCGGCGGCAGACCTCACGACTGCGCTCCGGCGCGCCGAGGCCGCGCACGGCGAGCACGAGAAGCGGACCGGCGTGCGCGATTCCAACTGGCCGGACTGGTACGCCGAATACATGATGGCGGAGCAAGCCGGCAGGGAGCTGCCGCAATAAGCCTGCGAAGAGGCGACGGTCACCGGTGGCACACCCCAGTGACCGCAGCAATCTTGATCGTTCCAAGCCCAACCACGGAGCTACCGCCATGAGCAGTCGCATCCTTGTCTTTTACGGCTCCTATCGTTCCGACCGGATGGGTATCCGGCTCGCCCACTATCTGGTCGAGCGGCTTCGTCGCCGGGGGGCTGAGGTCGAGCTGATCGATGCCAAGGCCGTCAACCTCCCGATGCTCGACCGGATGTACAAGGAGTACCCCAAGGGTGAAGCGCCTGAGGCCCTTGAGGCGCTGGCGCACAAAATCCGCGACGCCGACGGATTCGTGTTCATCACCGGCGAGTATAACTGGGGCGTCCAGCCCGGACTGAAGAACCTCACGGATCATTTCCTGGAGGAGTGGTTCTGGCGCCCTGCAGCCATCGTGAGCTATTCGGCCGGACGTCTCTCCGGCGTGCGGGCGGCTACCGCCTGGCATGGCACCCTCTCGGAAATGGGGATGGTGGTCGTCTCCAGCACGATCGCCGTTGGTCCCATCGGACAGGCTCTATCGGCCGAGAGCGAGCCGATTGGTGATGGCGGCCAGGCGCTCGAACGCGCGTTTCCGCGCTTTGCCGACGATCTCAGGTGGTGGGTGGAAGCGGCAAGGATGCAGCGGGAGCGCAAGCCGCCACCCTACTGACCGTGCAGGGAGCCGGCACAGCGCGAGCGCGCTGCAGCTTTCGACCCGAAGGAGACCGACCATGAACACCAGCCCGGAAAAGATCGACCTCCTTCGCCGCCAACTTGTCGGTGTTGCGGCGCTGAGCGCCGTTGTCGCCCCGTTGGGCGGGCTGCATCCGGCCAACGCGCAACCGCCCAAGCCCGCCCTGCGGGTGATCGCGCCGGGCACGCATACCTCGCTCGGACCGCTGAGGCATGTCGATGCCGGCCTCCTTAGCATCGCGTATGCCGAAGCAGGACCGACCGATGGCCCAACCGTCATCCTTCTTCACGGCTGGCCCTACGACATTCACAGCTTCGTCGATGTCGCGCCGATGTTGGCGTCGGCGGGCTATCGCGTGTTCGTCCCCTATTTGCGCGGCTATGGCGCCACGCGGTTCCTGTTAGCCGAGACCTTTCGCAACGGTCAGCCGTCGGCCCTTGCCGTCGACGTGATCGACTTCATGAATGCGCTCGGGATCGAGAAGGCGGTGCTCGCGGGCTTCGATTGGGGCGCCCGATCGGCGGGTATCGTCGCGGCGCTTTGGCCGGAGCGGGTCAAGGCACTCGTTGCGGTGAGCGGATATCTGATCGGCAGTCAGGAGACCCGCAGGATGCCGCTGCCGCCAAAAGCCGAGCTCGAATGGTGGTACCAGTTCTATTTCGCGACGGAGCGCGGCCGGATCGGGTACGAGGCCAATCGAAATGAGTTCAACAAGCTCATCTGGCAGATTGCCTCTCCGAAGTGGAGCTTCGACGACGCGACGTTCGCCCGGAGCGCGGCAGCTTTCGACAACCCGGACCACGTCAGCATCGTCATTCACAATTACCGCTGGCGGCTTGGGCTGGCCGATGGCGAGAGGACCTATGACGAACTGGAGAAGCGGCTCGCCATGGCTCCGACGATCAGTGTCCCGACCATCACCCTCGAAAGTGATGCGAACGGCGCGCCGCATCCGGCGCCCAGCGCATATGCCAATAAGTTCACGGGCCGTTATGAGCACCGGCATGTTGAGGGCGGCATCGGGCATAACTTGCCTCAGGAGGATCCTAGGGCCTTTGCCCAGGCAATCATCGACGTCGCTGATGCGTAATCGGACCGGGGTCGCCTCGCGGTGATGTGTGCTATTGGCGCAATCTAGCCGGCTGCGACGGCGCATAGGGCCGGGGATTTCGGCTGCGAAGAAAGGACAGATCTTGATCTCATTCCCTCAAATGCGGCCAGTCCGCTTGCGGCCAACTTGCGGCACGGGCTTGACCCAGCGCAACATCCAGGTTGGGGCAAACGCAGAGGGGACTTCCTTGTCCGGCATGTCCGCTGTGGCAATACGTAGAGACATTGTGCGTCACAGCATACGTCGTCCCGCCTGACATAGAGATTCTCGGCGGGTTCGCAGCAGAGCGAGAAGCCAAACTGTGCTACATGTAGGTCAGCACGCTTCCCATGTGCTTCCCGACGCACGGAGCAGCATGGCTCGCCGCGACGCCGGGGCGGCCAATGCATTTTGGGCGCTGCCGAGTTCTGAGCCGAAAAAGCTGCGTAGCCGCTTCTTCCTGATCAGCGGTTCTGACAATCGCAATATTTCCCGAGCACGCGGCGACCTCAGGAAGAGGGGTGCTTGGCTGCGACGTGCGGCTCTACTTCAACCTCTCCAGCAGAGCGTACGAGTAGGCGAGGGTGTCCTGCTTGGCTACCTCATAGGCTGCGCGGTGGCGCCAGTAGGTCTTCCACCGCATGCCCTTCGGCTTCCAGGGCAGGGGCTCCACGAGATTGCTATGGTCGCGAAGCTGATAGTGGACCACCACTACCCAGGCTGCCGCAGCGCTGTCGTTCAAGAAGAAGCAAATCCCACGAGCGCCGCAGTATCCATTTCGCGCAATCGGCTTTTATGTCGAGGAGGCGTCTATATCGGGTGTGCCGGCACCAAGGGTCACCCGGCCCGCGCCTCACCGCGCCGCTCGAGCGCCGCCTCGACCATCTTGAGGGCCGCGACCGCGCGAAGCCCCTCCTCGCCGGACACAGGAACCGGTGTGCCGTCCCGGACCGCGTCGATGAAGGCCTCAAGCTCACGGCGCAGCGAACCACCGGAAACGCCGCCGTCATGGCTCCAGTTGCGGCTGTCAATCCGCCGCGTCATGCCGAGCTCGTCCGTGGCGATCTCGAGTTCGTCGGTCGAAAGGTCGAGCGCAGCGGTGCCCCTGTCGCCAAAGATCTGGATGCCAGCGAAGGCGCTGCGCGCCGAGGCTCCGTGGATCAACCAGTGATTCTCAACCGAGGCGATCGCCCCGTTGTCGAGCACGAGATGGGCGAGCGAAAGGTCCCATTGCCCGGAGAAAACTTTGCGGCCGATCGCCGAAACTTCGATCACCGAGGCGCCAGTCAGCCATAACAGGAGGTCGAGGTCGTGGACGCCGAGGAAGGCGGTAACAGAGGCGCGACCGCCGAGCCGGGCCGCCGCGACGCGCGAGTTCGCCCGGTGCACCTTGAGGAGCTCGACGGTGCCGAACTGGCCGGCATCCATTCGCCGCTTCAGCTCGCAGAGGCGCAGGTCGAACCGCAGCAGCTGCCCGACCATCAGCTGGCCGGGCGTCCGCTGCGCGGCGAGGATCTTTTTGCCATCCTCGACCGTGGTCGCAAGCGGCTTCTCGACGAAGACGTACTTGTCGCGGCTCAGCGCGGCCACACAGGCGTCGACATGGATGTCGTCGGGCAGCGTGACCGAGACTGCGTCGGCCTGGTCGAGAACCTCGTCCAGCGTCCGATAGACCGGGAGGCTGAGCTCGTTCTCGACCTGTGCGGCGCGATCAGGAGCGATCTCGACCACGCCGATCACCTCCACATCCCGTAAGGTCTTCAGGATGCGGGCATGCAACATCCCCATCAGGCCCATGCCGGCGACGACCACACGTATCATGGCAGTGCTTTCCGTCTGTGTTGGAGGAACCCGGCTCAGGCCGGATTGGGGGTGTCCGGCACCGGCGTGAGTGCCCGACCGGTGGTGAAGAAGGCGGCGAGATTATCGATGACGAGCTGCGTCATTGCCTCCCGGGTCTGCCGCGAACCAGACGCGACATGGGGCAGGAGGACAATGCGATCGAGCTCCAGCAACTCCTGCGGCAGGTGCGGCTCGCTCTCGTAGACGTCGAGTCCGGCGCCGGCGATCCGCCCCGCCTTCAAAGCCCTAATGAGCGCCGGCTGGTCGACCACGGTGCCGCGGCCGACATTAACGAAGAAGCCCTCCGATCCGAGCGCCTCGAGAACCTCGGCGTCGACAAGCCGACGCGTCGATGGGCTACCCGGCAGTGCCGCGACGAGGATGTCAACCGAAGCGGCGAGAGCCTTCGCCGATTCGTGGCGGGTGTAGGGCAGCGCGGCCAATGAGGCGACGTCGTGGTAGGCGACAGGGACGCCGAACCCGGGTGCGCGGCGCGCGATCGCTTGGCCGATCCGGCCCATCCCCAGGATGCTGAGGCGGCGGCCCTGCAGGCTCGCCGAGAGCGGGAACATACCGTCGCGTGCCCAGCAGCCGGCGCGCAGGTAGCGCTCGGCCTCGCCGAAGCGGCGAACTGCCATCAGGATCAGAGCCCACGCCGTATCGGCCACGTCCTCGGTGAGGACGTGCGGCGTGTGTGTGACGAGGATGCCTCGCGATGCGGCATGCAGAGTCGGCAGGTTGTCGTAGCCGACCCCAAAATTCGCGATGATCCTCAGCCGCGGGAAGCGGTCGAGGAAGTCCTCGTCCACGACCTGCGCGAGCACCATCCCCTCGACCTCGGCTGCATGGGCGCAGAGGAAGGGTTCGGCCTTCGAGCCGGCAGGGAGCTGAAGGGTTCGGAACATCGCCGAGACCGCCTCGGCTGCGAAGGGCGTCAGCGGCCCAGCTATCAGGACGGTGCGGTCGATCATCGAGGGATCCCGACGAGCCTTGGGCTGTGGCTTGGCCGCGAGCTTCGCTTGCAACCGGTTACTGCGTCAAGCGCCTCGCCAGCGCGACTAGTCACGATCGCGGAGCCAGACGACAGCCGGGTAACCCGTCTCGGATCGCGCTGTGATAAGGCTCGTGTCCGCGCCCGCCGCTTGTCGTCGACCTTTGATCCTGAACCGGAAAAAGGCCTCGCGCGCATTCGGTACGGACGAACAGGCGGTTCTCTGCCGGCGAGCAGGCGAGCAGCCTTGACCGTTCCCTGAGCGCGTGCTTGGCTGTGCAATCGGCTTGCAAAGCGACCCGCAGACGATGGCCAACGCTACTGCCTTGAGCCTCTCGCGACCGACCGGCAGCTGGGCTCGCTTCGGTTCGAGCCGGATCGGAGTCGCGGGCGCGGCAGCGCTCTGCGTTCTCATCGTCGCCGCCGCAGCCGCGCCCTGGCTTACGCCTTACGACCCGCTCGCGCAGGACAGCCTCTCCTTTGAGCCGTTCTCACTCGGCCATCCGCTCGGCACCGACGAACTCGGGCGCGATATTCTGTCCCGAATCCTGTTTGGCTTCCGCCTCTCGCTGCTGACCGCCTTTTCGACTGCTCTCCTCGCCGCCAGCGCCGGGATTGGGATCGGTCTCGTCTCGGGCTACTTTGGTGGCCTGCTCGACGCCTTGCTGATGCGGGTGATGGACGTCGTGCTCTCGGTACCAGCGATCCTGCTCGCCATCGTCCTCGTCGCCGTGATGGGTGGCGGCTACGGGCCGCTCATCGTGGCGATCGCGATCGTCGCCGTCCCGACCTTCGCCCGCCTCACCCGGGCGAGCGTGCTGACGGTGAAGGAGCGTGACTACGTCGCTGCCCAGCGGATCGCCGGCGCCTCAACGTTGGACCTCCTCATCCGCACCGTTCTGCCGAACGTGCTCGGGCCATCGCTGGTGCAGCTCGTGGTCACCGCGTCCACGGCGGTGCTCACTGAGTCGGGCCTCAACTTCCTCGGCCTCGGGGCGGCGCCGCCGGCACCCTCCCTCGGTGGCATGCTCGCGGCCGGGAACGAGAACCTATTTGTGGCGCCGCTCTACCCGGTGATCGTCGGCTTTGCGATTGCGATCCTCGTCGCCGCGCTCGACGCTTTCGGCGCCGGCCTCAACCGCGCCTTTGGCGGCGGCGGAGTTCGCCGCGGGATAATCGCCTGATGGCCGGCTTCCTCCTTGTCCGGATCGGGCAGCTCGCCGTTGTGCTGCTGCTCGGCTCCGTCGCGGTGTGGCTGATGATCTATGCCGTCCCAGGCTCGCCGGAGTTTGCGATCGCCGGTCCTGATGCAACCACCGAGCAGCTCGCCGCGATCCGCGAGCGGCTCGGGCTCGATCGGCCGTTGCCGCTGCAGTATCTCGCCTGGCTCGGCAACGTGCTCACCGGCGATCTCGGCAACTCGCTCGCGTCGCGCAAGCCGGTCGTCGAGCTGCTCGCGCAGCGCATTCCGGCCACTGTGCAGCTGGTTGGGCTCGCGCTCGCGATCGGGATCGCCGTCGCGCTACCGATCGGGACCCTCGCTGCCTGGCGGCCGCGCTCGCTGCTCTCGCGGGCCGCGGCGCTGTACCAGGTCGTGCTCCTAGCTTTCCCGAGCTTCTGGCTCGGCATCATTCTGATCTGGCTTTTCGGCCTCCACCTCGGCGTGCTGCCGACAATGTCGAACTACGTTCCAATATTCGTCGACCCAGCAGGCGCACTGCGCAACACAATCCTGCCGGCTCTCACCCTTGGCCTCTTCATGGCGGCGGTTCTGATCCGCTTTGTCCGCGCCGCTGTCGCCGACGAGCTCGGCAAGGCCTACATCCGAGCTGCCCGGGCTAAGGGTACTCCGGAGTGGGCGCTGCTCACCCGGCACGCTCTCCGCAACGCCGCGCTGCCGATCATCACCATTGTCGGCCTTCAACTCGGCGCGTTCATCGGCGGTGCCGTCGTGACAGAGTCGATTTTCAACTATCCCGGACTTGGCCGCCTCGTCTTCGTCGCAATCGGCGCCCGGGACTACCCGGCTGTCCAAGGCGTGCTGCTCTTCGTGGTATTCTGCTTCGCTCTTATCAATATGGCGGTCGATGTCGTCTATGCCGCCCTCGACCCGCGGATTAAGTCGTCTTGAAGCAAAGGGGAACTGTTATGACATCCGGACCAGCCTCGCCGATCTCGCGCCGGACACTCCTTCGCACCGGCGCCGGCGCTGGGCTCCTGCCCCTGCTCCCCCGCATCGCCTTCGCCACGCCAGCGGCGCCGGGTACGATCACCGTTGGCACTCCGGTCGATATCGTCAACTTCGACCCCTACAACCAGTCAGTCAATTCGCTGCTGCTGCTTAAGACGGTCAATGCCTGGCTGCTCGAGTACGATGAGCGGCTGAGACCAAATCCGTCCGCCCTCGAAAGCTACGAGATCGGACCGGGCAACACCAGCGTCACCCTGAAAATCCGCCCCGACGTCGTTTTCCACACTGGCAAGACCATGACGGTCGACGACGTGATCTACGGATTCGAGCGGGCGGCTGATCCCAAGCGCGGCTTCAACCTGTTCGCCGCGGTGAGTTCCCTCATCGACAAGGTCGAGAGGGTCGACGACCGCCAGCTCAAGCTGACCCTGAAGCAACCGACTGCGACTACGCTGATCACTGATATGCTCGTGCACCAGCCAGTGGTTGATTCGAGCCGGAACAGTGCCGAGGGCCTCGGGGGCGCGCCGGCGAGCGCCGGCCCCTATCGGGTGGTGGAGTGGCGGCAGGGCGAGGGTCTGACCCTCGAGGCCTTCCCGCAATGGTTCAAGGGTAAGCCCAAGACCCAGAAGGTTGCGTTCCGCTTCTTCACGAGCCCGGCGGCGGCGGTCAGCGCGCTCGCCTCAGGTGCGGTCGACGTCCTCGCCTATCCGCAGCCGCGCGACGCCGCGCGCTTGAAGCCCAGCTTCGACATCCTCTCAGGTTATCCCGGCGCGGCCACTATGCTACTGCGTGTCAGCACCAAGACGCCGCCGTTCGACAACAAGATTGTCCGCCAAGCGCTGCAGCGCGCAATCAACCGCGACCGGATCGTGCAGTCCGTGCTGTTCGAGTTCGGCGGCCAGGCCTACCTACCCTGGGGCCCGAACTCGCCGATCCAGGACGCGTCCGTGCGGGAGCGGGTGTCTCACAATCTCGCCGCGGCCAAGGCTCTCCTCGAGAAGGCCCCTGGGATCCGCACCGGCGAGGCCATGGTCAGCGGCTCCGACCCGACGAGCCTACTCGTGATGCAAATCATCCAGTCCGATCTCGCGAGCATCGGCTTCGACCTCAAGATTGACCAGCAGGAGGCAGCGAGCTTCAACTCACGCCTAGTCGCTGGGCAGTTCGGCGTGGCACTCGGGCAGGTCGGCGGCGGCCAACTCAGCATTCCGCGCATCGTCCAGAACAGTCTAATGCGCACTGCCAACAACCCGCTCTGGCCGGAGGGCAATCCACCGAAGGCCTATGTGGAGGGGATCACGACGCTGATCGGCGCCACCGACCCAGCGGTGCAGCAAGTAGCCTACAAGCAGCTGCGGGATGTGCTGATCGACGAGTCCTGGGCGATCGCGACTTACGATGTCCCGACGCTGTTCGCCTCCAAGAAGGACCTGAAGGGAGTCGCGCGCGACCATCAGAACGCGCTCGTGCTCGCCGATGCCGGGTTTTAATCGAACAGCGAGAACCAGGAGCTGGTGCCCGCAATCATCATCCGAGAAGGCGGCTTCGTCGCCTCTTCGGAATCAGGTCCTCCTCATTGAAACCACATCCACATCATGCTGAGGAGCCCGCCACGCGCGCATCGGGAAGCCCGGTTGCAGGTCAATCATTGTCTGTGACGGCGAGCTCAGACCCGGCTAGTCCAGCCTCAATCTTCGAGCTCGATCGCCTCGCGATCGGCTTTCGTACCGGGCGACACACCGTGGTTGAAGCCGTGCGCGGCGTCTCCTACCGGATCGGCCGCGGTGAGACACTCGGCGTTGTCGGCGAGTCTGGCTCGGGCAAGAGCGTCTCGCTGATGGGCGCCTTTGGATTATTGCCGGACAACGCCGTCCGGCTTGGAGGAGCCGCGCGGTTCGAGGGCCGCGATCTCGGCACGCTCTCGGCCGAAGAGCGGCGGCACCTCCTCGGTAACGACGTTGCCTTCGTCTTCCAGAACCCGATAAGCTCTCTCGATCCAGTAATGACCATCGGCGACCAGATCGTCGAGGCAATCCGTAACCACGATCGCACCGTGGACCGCCGTACCGCGGTCGGCCGCGCGGCGCAACTCCTCGCCCATGTTGAGATCGGCGAGCCGGAGCACCGCCTTCGGCAGTATCCGCACGAGTTTTCCGGTGGAATGTGCCAGCGCGTTATGATCGCGATGGCACTCGCCAACCGCCCCAAGCTGCTCATCGCGGACGAGCCGACCACGGCTGTCGACTCGACGATTCAGGCGCAGATCCTGAAGCTGCTGCGCGATCTCCGCGCCGAAGTTTCGGGCGCGCTGATTCTCGTCAGCCACGACCTCGGTGTTATCGCCGAGAACACCAACCGTCTCGTCGTGATGTACGCCGGCGAGGTGATGGAGACCGGCCCGACCTCCCGCGTCCTCGCCGAACCGCAACACCCCTACACTCAGGGCCTCCTCTCCTGCCGTCCTACGACACGCGGCCGGATCGCATTGAAACCGATCCCGGGACAACCGCCTTCGCCGGGTGCAGCAATCAGCGGATGCCCCTTCGAGCCGCGCTGCCCAGTGGGTAACGGCAAGGCGGAGTGCCGGAACCAGCGTCCGCAGCTCGCACTGTCCGGTGAGAGCCTCGCCGCGTGCCATTTCGCCGGCTCGCTGGCCTTCTCGCCTGGCGTGCCGCTCGAGGCAGGCGAGAAGGCCTTCCCCGGCGCAGAGCCGCTGTTCCGGCTCGAGAGCGTCAGCGTTGCCTATCCAGTCCGCGGACCGTTCTGGCGACGCAAGCAGGTCCATCTCGCGGTCCGCGGCGTTGATCTCGAGGTGCGACCCGGCGAAGCGCTTGGCATTGTCGGCGAATCCGGCTCGGGGAAATCCACGTTGGCGCGCGTCATGACCCGGCTCGTTCGGCCGAGCGCCGGTGCTGTTTGCTTCGACAATCGGGACGTGTTCGCGCTCGCCGGCGAATCGTTGCGCAACTTCCGCGGCCGCGTCCAAATAGTGTTCCAGGATCCCCTGAACGCGCTAAACCCGAGTCTCAGTGTGGGCGACAATGCCGCCGAGCCGTTGCGCCTGCGCGGGATCAGCCGGGCCGAGCGCTACCGCCGGGTGGCTGAGCGCTTTCCCGAAGTCGGTCTTGACCCTGCCCATTACGACCACGGCGTCACTGAGATGTCAGGTGGACAGCTGCAACGCGTCGGGATCGCTCGCGCACTCTCGGTGGATCCTGAAATCCTCATCATGGACGAGCCGGTCTCTGCCCTTGACGTGTCGGTGCAAGCGCAGATCCTCAACCTGCTCGCCGACCTCAAGCAGAGGCGGCGCCTCTCCTACGTCTTCATCAGCCACGATATGTCGGTGGTCCGGCAGCTCTGCGATCGAGTCGCCGTGATGCGGCACGGGCAGATCGTCGAGAGCGGGCCGGTCGAGGAGATATTCGCCGAGCCGAAGGACGGTTACACTCGCAACCTTCTGAGCGCGGTCCCGGAGATCCGGACCGAGGCGACCCCGGCGGCAAGCCAGGCCCTCGACTGCGCGGCTCGTAAAGGAGCTCGCCTGCAGTGAATACCAACAGCCGCCTTGGCGTCGGTATCATCGGCGCCGGGATTATGGGCCGCAGCCACGCCGCCTCCCTTCGATCAGATCGGCGCGCCCGGCTTGTGGGGATCGCTAGCGCTCCGCTCGAGGGCGCCCGCGCCCTCGCGGCCGACTACGATGTGCCGTTCGTCTGCGAGGATTATCGCGAGCTGCTCGCCCGCCCCGAAATCGATTTTGTCACGATTGCGACGCCGGACCATCTCCACCACGACATCTGCCTCGCCGCAGTGGCGGCCGGCAAGCACCTCATGGTCGAAAAGCCGTTGACGACCAGCCTCTCCGAAGCCGACGAGCTGATCGCCACGATCGATCGCAGCGGAGTGAAGGCGATGGTCTGCTTCAACCACCGCTGGATCCCGGCCTACGCACGGGCCTGGCAGGAGATCCAGAAGGGCAACATCGGCCGCCCGGTCCTAGCCTATGCACGCAAGAACGATCGCATCTATGTGCCGACCGAGATGCTGAGCTGGGCGGCATCGACCACCCCGGCTTGGTTTCTCTCCTGCCACGACATCGATCTCGTGAACTGGTTCTTCGGAGGAGCCAAGGCGACTGAGGTCTACGCCACCGCGGTCTGGGGCGTGCTCCGCGGCCGGGGCATCGAGACGCCAGACGCGATCCAGGCCCAGGTGCGCTACGAGGGAGGCCGAGTTGCGACCTTCGAGGCGTGCTGGATCTACCCGAACTCCTATCCGAGTATGACCGATTCCTTCATCGAGATCGTCGGCGAGAACGGCATGATGCACCTGAAGCGCGATAGCGAGCAGGTCGAGCTCGCGACCGAGCGCGCCTTCGAATACCCGCGCACCTCGGTCGGAGCCATGATCCATGGTGAACAGCGCGGCGCCGTATCGGACGCGCTGCAGCATATGGTGACCTGCATCCTCGAGGGCGGCGAGCCGCTGGTCGACATGGCCGGCTCGCGGCACGTCACTGCGATTCTCGATGCCCTGCATCGGTCTCTCGACAGTGGCGGGCCGGAGGCGGTGCGTTGAGGCGATGAGCCTAGGCCGTATCTACAGGAGGCGCTCAGTCGGTGATGATATCGATTGCTTTGATCGCACCGAGCAGGCTGAGCCCAGTGTGGTAGCCGGGATCGAGGTCGGGCGTGGCCGGAACATAGTCGATCGGGCCGTTTCGGTCGCAGGTCTGGTAAGCGACCGGCGGGTCGCCGCGCCAGTAATCGTTGAAAAAGGCCTCGTGCGCCCGCTTCCAGACGGCGAGCATCCGCGGATCTCGCGTCCGGACGTAAACGAGGCTCGCAGCCCGGATTGCCTCGGGCAGAGACCACCAGGGGAAATAGGGGCTGAGCGCCTCGCCCGTCGAGGCCGAGAGCTGGAGGCATAGGCCGGGCCCGAGAAAGCCCTTCTCAAATGAGGTAACGGCGATCTCAGCGAAGGCCGCAACAATACCCCGGTCGGCGTCGGCCGGCAGGTACTCCATGGCGAAGCCGGCGAGCTCGATGGCGTGCCCGACATTACAGCGGTCGCCCCCCTCCACATCCCGGATTAGTCCTGAGTCCTCGCGGTCCCAGTGTCGGTCGAGCACATGGGCGATGAAGCGGTCGCCGAAGGCCGCCTCTCGCCGAAGGTCAAGCCATGCCAGGAGCCCGGCCGCACCCATCAGGATCATCCGTGGCCCGAACTCCGGCTCCTGCCGGGCTGCCGTCTCAGCGGTGAGGGGATGCCGCTCCTCCATGATGAAGCGGCCTTCTTCGATGGCTGTGATCACAGCCACAAGCCGCTCGAGCCACCGCGGTCGGCCGGCTAGATCGCACCTGGTCGCGCCGGCGATTAAGCCCTTGAGGACAAACGCGTCCGAATAGGTGAAGAAATCTGATCCGAGCTCCTGTGGCACCGGCTGGCCGCCCTCACCTGGGATCACCGGCGTCAGCCCCTCGTCGTAGGTGAAGAAGGCGCCGCCGTGACGGTCGTAGAGGTCGGCCATAGCGCGGTAGAGGGTGCGGCCAGCCTCATCGAGCCGCGCAGCGAGGCGGGATTCTTCGTGCGCGAAAAAGGCTGCGTGGGTCGAGAGCGCCTCGAGGCCACGGCCCTGGATCCAGCCATAGGTGAAGCGCGGGCCACGCCAGCCATCTGCCTCGCCGTAGTCGGCGAGTGTGATGCTGTTCATCTTAGTGTCCACGAAGGCACCATGCTGCCTCGGCCGGTCCAGCATCCAGGCGAGGGTTCCACGATTGGCAGCAACATAGGTCGCACGTGCATCCTTGAGGAAAGCGGCGGCATCTGAAGCAGGCATGTGGCAGGGCTCCGACGGCTTGACCGATGATTAGTTTGCAATCGGTTACGGATCAATCGAGCGTCCCCACTCAGGTCCGCTCTGGCCGGGCCCTCTGTAACGAGAATCGCCTCGCCGCCGAGAGCAGGTGCGCGGCGATGGACTGGAAACCGGTTGCAGCAATGCCCTCGCTCCGCGATGCTGCGATAGCAGCAGGGCAGCAGGGCAGCAGGGACAGGAGGGGCAGTAGTGATACGCGTTCCGTTCGAGACCATTCAGGCTCAGGTCGAGCGCATCCTGTCGAGCCGCGGCGTCGATCCCAACCAGGTGAGGCTTTGTGCTGAGATTATCGCCACGAACAGCATCGACGGCGTGACCTCGCATGGGGTGACCCGGCTCCCACATTTCGTTGGAACAATTGACCAGGGCCTTCTGAACAAGCACGCACGCCCGCACCACATCGGTGGACTCAGCGCTGTTGAACGCTGGGACGGGGAGCGAGGCCTCGGTCCAGCGATGGCGACGCAGTTCATGGCGCGCGCGATGGAACTCGCCCGCACCCACGGCATCGGCTGCGTCGCGGCGCAAAACACAACACACTGGCTCCGCGGTGGGACCTATGGGCTTCAGGCCGCCCGTGAGGGCATGGCCGCGATCTGCTGGACCAACGCCCGGCCGGGCATGCCAGCCTGGGGCGGGACAAAGCCTCGGCTCGGCAACAACCCGATCGTCTTTGCGCTACCCGCCGATCCGCCATTGCTGGTCGACATGGCATTGTCTCAGTTCTCCTACGGCAAGATCCAGGAAGCAGCCCTCGCCGGACGCATGCTTCCGGTGCCCGCTGGCTACGACCTCGTTGGCGAGCTCACCGTCGATCCACAGGCCATCCTCGAATCGTTGCGGGCCGGCTCCTATCGGCTGCTCCCGATCGGCTACTGGAAAGGCGCTGGGCTTGCGTTCGTGCTCGACGCGATGGCAGCCGTGCTATCAGGCGGGCTCGCCTCCTATGAAGTCGAGTCCGAGACACAGGCTGATATCGGGATCTCCCAGGTCTTTATCGCAATTGACCTTGCCCAGCTCGGTGTGACGGAGGGGGTCGAGGAGCGAGTGCGCGAGCTTGTCCATCACCTGCGGCACGGTCACGATAACGAACCTGAAGCCGTGCGCTTTCCCGGCGAGGGGACCGCGCGGCAGCGCGAGGAGAACCTGCGGCTGGGGGCGCCAGTCGATGAATCGGTTTGGGCGTCAATTCTTGCGCTATGAGGATCGCGCACGAGCAGCGCAGACACCAGCTCTACTGCAGCTGCTCCAGCAGAGCATAGGAGTAGGCGAGGGTGTCCTGCTCGGCTACCTCACAGGCTGCGCGGTAGCGCCAGTAAGTCTTCCACCGCCTGCCCTTCGGCTTCCAGGGCAGGGGCTCCACGAGATTGTCGCCCCCACCGATCTTGTGCCGCAGCCGACGGGCTCGCCTGAAAGCGCGGTCCTGAGCCGTCTCCCGTTGGCTCATATAGCCTAGCTGGTGCGCCTCGCGCGAGGCAAACACGTGTGCTCCTGGAGGGGGTACGGCTTACCCACACTTGATTGGGTCGCCGTTCAGCGCCTCAAGCGTCTCGGTCTTGCAGAGGCACAGGGGCAGGCGTCGCCATTGGTCAAGTAGGACTCCGCCTTCTGCAGCGGCTCCAATCTTAGGCGCGGCGGGCTCAACGCGCTCGGCGGAGCTGCCTCTGACCTGGTCGGCTTCAAGTCCGTTTGCGCTACGCATCTGGCTCTCTGTCTAGCGGTGCGGACCGGCAATTGACGTATTGGTACGGCAGGCCATCACGTGCTCGAACCCGGTAAATCGCGTAGTCCGTCACCATTCACGGCCATCGAGCCACCCCAATTTGCGACTCGGTTTGTAGCGATGACCAAGCGGTGTTCTGAACCCGAGTGGGCCCAAAGCCGTCACACCTCATCGCGTCATTAGGATCGTCGATCAGGAATTACTCTCCTGACTGGCTAGGAGCCCGTCCGGGTAACGAGATCCCGCAAGGGGTAGGATGTAGGTGCCTCAAGAGGAGCGGGGCGCCCCCTCGCTTCACCGTCCTGTCGCCTGAGCGAGCTTGAGCAGGTTGTGGACGGTG